>Ga0209337_1002366_pt1 | contig 13686 bp, 18 predicted proteins | sample LinPmetageLP53_FD_184044 | JGI IMG/M metagenome (GOLD analysis project Ga0209337, IMG submission 184044) | Marine viral communities from the Pacific Ocean - LP-53 (SPAdes) (version 2) | ecosystem: Environmental > Aquatic > Marine > Oceanic | place: Pacific Ocean | collected 2010-02-08
ACCCCCAAAATCCCCCAAAATCCCCAAAATCCCCAAAATCCCCCCAAAAATCAAAATCCCCAAAAATCCAAAACCTAAGGATATTTCGTGAAACTGATTTAAGGATATATCGTTTATATTATAAAATGCGATTAATACCCAAAAATAAAATGTTGGTTATAAATAATATGTTGTCTAAGGATAATATGAATTTATTTGAAGCATCAACAATCGGCAGGAAATCTAAAAGGTTAGAAAAGAAAATACCTGTTCTTAATAGATTTGTTAAGCGTATAAGAGGGAACATCATACGGCGAACAACTCGAACATATAGTTTTAGAGTTCTTAATAATGATACAGGGGAATTATATACCATAACACCTGACCCTTTCACATACAAGGGGAACGCAAGACGAACACGGATTAAACTAAACGAATGGATATTAGATATGTATAAAAGAATAACAGACAGCGACAGAGAAGTTTTATATCATTATCCACTCGGTAAGGCACAAGTGTATATATTTAAAAAACCAAGAGATATTAGACAAACACCAATGAAACATATAGGATCTCTCGATATTCCTAACTTTATACCCCACAGCCTATTTCAAGTGAATAAAAATGAATGTGTTATGGATTATTTATTTTATGCGTACCCCGAGATTTTTAAGGATATATCAAAAGAGTTTGTATATAAGTTAATCTACCCTGAGAGATGGGAACGGGTAGAATCCGGCTGGGTTCTTAAAGATGAGTATAACGATGGGTTTTATGATACATCAAGATTTTTAAATGAAAGCACAGATGCGGGTATGAACACCCTACAACTCTTATGGATATGCGAACACTTTAAAATACCTATGAGAGCGTTTGATAGTAATATGGGACGCATCGAATATTATAACTGCTCCTCACAGAGAAGAATAAGGGGAAAAAAGATAAGAATACCACCCTTATATTATATGGTGAAAAACAACCATCTCTACCCATTGACCCAATCATACGCTACATCAGTAAGAAACTCCCGAGAAAATAGTTTTAAACAAGAAAAGAAAAAGAAACCAACTAAAAAAGTATTTCATTATTTAGAAAATGAAAACCATACACCCTATCAGTTCGCACTGAGTACGATGAAAAAAAACAATCAAGAAGCATCACAAATACGCAATAGCAAGGGCAATATGTTATTTGATATAGGCGACGATGTATATATAGGCGAAACAAAAAACAAGGTTCAACATATTATAGATTTTTGTAAGCTTAATGGTATTACTTATGAGGGACAGATAAGACCATCACGATTTACAAATACATTCACAGATTTAATAACAAAGTCAAACTTTAACTCACAAGCATCGTCAGTATTCAATACATTCAACAGAGGGCAGACGCATCAGGGAAGATGTATTGAAAACATAACCGCACAAATGCTTATTAACAAAAAAGAAATAGATATTATAAAATGTCATCGTTCTATTTTCTTAAACCCAAATAACGACTGGTTTCAATATACAGCCATCGATACATTTGAACCGATCACAAATGACGAATACATAAGCACAGATGGATTTTATTATCTTGAAACAGACGACACCACACTATTCACAGGCGACGGATTATATACAAATAAAATGATAGATATAGCAAAAAAGTTTAAAATCCGTTATACATTACACGCCGTTATAGAACCATCATTCAAGAAAGATAAAAATATTTTCAAAAAACCCACCAATGATATAATGAACTTGAAAGACAATAACGATGAAGCAATAATAAACTTGAAAAAACAGATTATTAACTGCGTGGCTGGGGTCTTTGGTATTAACACGACAAGCAACCAATATCTAAAAATAAATACAGATATAGGACAAGTCGCCAATGATATTATCGAACTTGAAAAAGATGAAACTAAAAAGATCATTATTCACAAAGAAGATGATTATTATTTTTACGGACACGAAACACGGAACAAACTTTTATCATCGCATCGTCCGTTATATTTACAAGTCATAGAACAAGCAAATATTAAACTTTTTGAACTCCAACAAGATATTATTAAACAAGGGGGAACAATCTTATTCCGTTATAGCGACGAGATACATTATTCGTGTGAAAAAGAAATAGATGAAACTGATACTTACAAACATAAACCAACCAGCAAAGATATAAAAACATATTCAATAGAACAACCTATAAAGTATCCTATACATATTATTAAAATGGCTATTAAACGGGGTGCTATACAATGGAAACAACAACCCGAGAATGATAGTGGGGATTATAAATATATAATAAAAACACTTATTAAAAATGGTGGTGTCGTTCAGGGAGCAGGAGGCACAGGCAAATCTTACATATTGAAAAAACTTAAAGAAGAACTCACAAAACAAAACAAGACATACCAAGTATCAGCTTATACAAATATCGCCTCTCGTTTAATCGATGGTGATACATTACATAAATATTTTGGACTGAAACCGCAAACAAACGAAATAGAACACAATAAGATAAAGAATATGAATATTCCTGATTACTTTATAGTTGATGAAATGTCTATGATAAACACTTTATTTTATAATATAATGAACGAAATCAAAACACACCACCCGAACACTAAAATAATACTAATGGGCGATTTCCATCAAATACCACCCGTCAATGAGGAACATTTGAACTTTAAAGATAGTTATATAATAAAGGATTTAACAGGTGGATCTATATGGAAACTGACTAAAAACTATCGAGCAAATGACGAACTACCCGATTTTTTACAAGAGATTACAGATTATTCAAATGGTATGATTAAGTTTTTGTTGAGAGAACGCCTCACAACCAGTACATCATTAGACGATATGGTGAATGGCTGGAACATTGGGTTCAACAACTTACAACACCCAGTCGGGCAACACATATCAAATATGCTTAACAATCACCACGCAACGATGGTTGAACCTTATGATGCCCCCTGTAATTTCAAACTTATAAAGGGTATGAAAGTCATTTGTAATATTAGTTCAAAGAAAACTGATATAGCAAAAAACTCAATATTCATAGTTGAAAGTTATAAAGATTATAAAGTTGGATTAATAGATGTTATGTTTGGCGATTCACACGAAATAGATATTGGTTTTTTATGTAAGAACTTTTTACCCGCTTACATAATAACAAGCGAAAAGTCGCAAGGTCAAACACTTAAAGGAAATGTATATATCCATCAATACAATAAAATATTAAAAGAAGGTGGAACTTATAATAAAATGTATGTCGCACTCGGTCGTGCTACTGGATTTGATAAGATATTTTTAGCGTAGTTTTCTCACTATAATCTTTTTATCGGGTATAAGCCGTTTGTAATGGTTGTGTAAATAGTCTTTATTCCTTACAATCTTATTCCATACATCGTCTTCCCTTATTTCACCATACGAACGGAACTCCTTTTCCATTAGTTTATTAGTATCATTATTAAAAAATGTTAATCTCCATTTAGGACTTGGATCGTATTTGTATGAAGGCATTATACTTATACAATATATATTAAATTTCGCAATTAAACTTTAAATAAATTTCAAAACTTTATATTTTTAAATGTTTGAATGTTATTAATGGACGATCAAGAGAAATACGCAAATTTTAGTAAGGCATCATATCAGTTATACGATCCTTTAAAAAGCAAATCGGTCAATCAACAGAACTCCTTAAAAACCTTGACTGATGCTGGAATAGATGGATTTAATATTCACCCGTCTTCAAGTAATAAACGGGGTGTATATATTAATGATACTACAAAGGAGGTTGTTATAGCACATCGAGGAACTAACCCAACCTCTTCGGCGAATATTATGAGCGATGTCGCCATAGGATTAGGATTTCAATCATCAACAGAGAGATTTAAGAGGGCGGTTCGTAATGACAAAAAAATTAAAAATAAATATCCTGATTATGACATCACAATTACGGGACATTCACTCGGTTCTACAATTGGTTATAACTCGGCATCTAAAAATAATATTAAGGGTGAATTTTTTAATATGGGAAGTAATATAACTCCTTATAAATCACTGACAAATAAATTTAGAACTAAAAATGATAATATTACACACTACTCAACTATACTTGATCCTATATCTCTTGGTGCTAAGACCGAACCGATTAATCAAGTAATAATAAAACGGAAACAAGGTTTAAATCCTCACTCATTAGAGAACTTTGTTTAGTCCTTTCACTGAAAGACCTAAATAAATCTCCGTGAGATTTGTTTTTAATTAAAACATTGTTATAATATAATGGAAAATAAAATATGGAATTATAAATCAAATAAAGATGATAAATTATCAATACAGGTTAAAAAAGATAAATCGATAGTTATGACTAAACCTACAATGGCTATTGAATTATTAAAACGAATACCTTTTGAAAAAGATGATATTGTTTTAGAATGTTGTAAGGGTGATGGTGCTTTTTTTAATAATTTTCCTGATAAAACTATTAATAAATGGTGTGAGATAAATGAAGGTGTTGATTTTTTAGAATACAATGATAAAGTTGATTATATTATTTCAAATCCGCCTTTTGTTCCTCGTAAGTTATTTTGGGACTTTCACTTAAAAGCGATGGAAATAACAAATAAAGATATATACTGGTTAATAAATTTATCTGCCCTTAATGTTTTCACTACAAAACGCCTTGACGAAATGACTGATAAAGGTTGGTATATACAACAAATACATATAGTTAATGATAAAAGATGGTTTGGTAGATATTGTTTTATTCGTATTTCAAAACAAAAATCAAATTTTATTACTTATGATAAAACAAATTATTAGCGACCTTAATTAAAATATTGTTATAATAGTATATACCAACTTTACTTATAACAAAAAATTAAATAAACAATGTATAAATAAATATTAAATAATAATCTTAAAAACTTGTTAAGATAGTTATTCATTATTTTACATTTACATTTTCTTTTTGAGTTTCTTAGCGACCTTATTTACTTTTTTTTTGGTTTTTTTCACAATAGGTTTCACACGAGGTTTAGCTTTCTTTACTCCAGCTTTCGCCAGTTTTACAGCACTAACATTCAAAACTTTCCGTGCCTTTTTACCAGTTCCAGTTTTCTTTGCTTTACGCACCATTTTCATTGGGAATCCTAAAAGACCAGCGACAGATTTATTGTTAAGTTTTTCTATATCGATTACAGATTGGGGCATTATATATTACTCTTATGAAAAGATATTATTTGATTCAGTAGTAGAAAATTTGATAAACTTATTTTTTCAACCTTATAATATTTTTTAAATGTTGTATATTTATTACTTTTCTTTCTAATATCGTAGTAGTTTATTAATCCTTTACTATGTTCTATCGCCAAAGCCATATTATAGTATAAGTTAATTGCTATTATCTGTGTAAGTTCTAAATTATAAATCTTAACTATAATAGGCATTATATTAAACAAATACTATTTTTTCTTTATTTATTGCCTCAATTCTATCAAGTATTTTTTCACTTTCCTTTAACATATTATCTTCCTTTTCCTCTTTGCGTTGCTCTGCTTCTTTCATATATACAAAGTTCGTTGGGGTAGTTGCTATGAATGGAAATGTTGATTGTTGATCTTGTAGCATTCCTAATGGTAATAATATTTTATTCGCTTCTTGTTGATTGGGTGGTTTTGATGATAATGGGGTGCGTTCGTTTAAGACCGCTATATCATCACGATTCAGCATACGGATTCTATCATTATCTATAACATCTGCCCCAAGACTATTGGGTGTTATAAATCCGTGTGGAGCGAAATGACCCTTACGGACTCTGCCTAATGATGTTGGTTCTTGTTCGAGTGTCCCCCTGTGTGCTACTTTCAATGATTTATCTATTTGACCTTGAAACATATTTTATTAAACATCATTAATATTTTTTTCTTCTGTCGAGTTAGATATTTCATCTACATCTACATCGTTCATTAATATATTCTTTATTTTATTATTATATTTAATATCACCCTTCAATTGTTTAATAATATTATATTGAGCCTTATTAAAAGCATTTTGTCTTATAGACGGATATATACTACTTTCTATTTCTAATAATGCGGTTCTATAATCGGTTAATATAACATCTTGATAAGTTTTCTTCGTCTCTTGGAGGGGAGAATAATGTAAGTCCTCCTGTAATGACCTTATTTTCGTAATGACATTATTAAGTTTTATTAACGCAGAAGTTAAGGTTTCCATCGTTTCCGGGTATTTTTTAAATTTTATGAGACTGCTGATTATTGCTATACCTGTTGAAAGAAAGATTGGTGCGATTGCTGACATATTTGATATTAAACTGCCGTGTTTATCCTTATCTGTAAGTTCTAATTGAAATTTTAAAGTTTCTAAAAATCCTGTGAATAAAGACGCACATATTATTACTTTATTGTACCAGTTATTCTCATCGTTAAGTTGTTGATGGATTAAACTTACAGCATCTCGCTTACACCTTACTTCAAAATACTTGTTCTGTAATTCAACATATATATCTAAAATCGGTTCGGTTGATATTATCTTCTCCATTTAATAATAAAACAACATTTTAAAAAAGACCACCAGTTAAATCTTCTCTTACTCTGCGTTCTATCTTTGAAATACTTTTACCTTGACCTGCTTTCTTTATAGCCCGTCCGCCAACTTCAAATCCTTTACCTATGGCGATTGCTGGGACGCCCAATTCAGGTGCTCCCATCGCAGTCGCTCCCAGACCCGCCATTTGAAGTGATTTTCCATAGACTATCCCGCCTCGACCTCCTATGGTTGCTACACGACGCATCTTTTTACCAATTCGGGCAGATTTAATTTTTTTGCCGATTTTCATATTATAATATAACATTTATTATTATATATTATCTATTGTTAATTTTCTTATGTAGTTTATCCAATAATGTATTCGCCGACATATTCAAACTATCTTCTTCCTCAACAAAACTGAATAAAAGTGTTAAATTCCATTCTAAACCCCCTAAGCCACCATTACCTCCTATATAATTATTATCTCTATCAACCAGTTCTATATCTAATGTGTGTATCTCCTTTATAGTTAATTTTTGAAATATATTGTGATGATCTATATAATTTATAACCCCTCCAAAATCAGTATTCACTGGAATCTTGGCTACTATGTTCGTATGTATCCCATTTGAATCTACATTTTGACTACCAATATTACGGATACTCACAAAAACATTATTAATACCGCTAAACTTTGCTTGATGTTGTGCTTCCGTGAATGCTCCTGCCGTTGGGTTTAAAACTAATTGAGATGTAATACCTAAAATCTCATTTGCTTCAATAGTTCCTGCTGTGCTATTACTTGATTTAACAGAAAATTTATTTGTGGAAGAATTATAACTAACCGATAAACTATTAGTTGTTAATAATGTTGCTAATTCTGTTCCTGAATAATTACCTTCTGTTATAGTTTGAGATAAAGCACCACCTATATTATAATCAATAACTCTATCATTATTGCTATTAATATTATAAAATGATGCTGGAATTTCACTATCTAATACATTCATTACTATTTTTTCTCCGGAATTAATACTTATTGGATTTATTAACTTGAATTTTTTATGTGTTTCATTAAAACTTGTATGTGCCTTTTTACTTTCTAAATAAACTTTTATTGAACTTGACATTATTTATTATACTAAACATTTTTATTTATTTTAAGTGTTTTAGATTTTAAGGAATAAGAAACCACTTAAACACTATCGTTATTTGTGTATCTACTGGTTCATCACGACAGGTTAGTAATATAGCATAAGATTTTCCTATGTCTAAATGCCACCCATCACTTTCACTTATTTCTAAAATCCTTGAATTATTTGCGTTTAAATTGAGGTCGCTTTCTAATGCGTTTCCTATTTTGTCCCCTTTTGTGATAATTTCTGTTCCACCTGACCCCTCACATAATTCATATTTAAGTTCGGTGGAAGCGTCAATTTGGTCGTTTTCACATTGAAAGCATATTCTTACAACACGACCATCGTGGGGTGCTACAAAATGACATCGCTCACTGGCATTCGTGGTTCCAAAACTATTAGATGGGGTTATATCACTTGTCCCTATTTCACTTGTATTAACAAAAGGAAGAAAAAAAGAATGATTTGCCGAACCACCCTGAAAATTACAAAACTTAACATCGTAAAACCAAGGAATATCAAAATCCAATGTCTTATCGCCAGATTGATAAATGACATTTATTCCGCCTTCTGTATTACCTGAGACCATTTCACCGACTATATCTTTTATTTCATTATCGGTTTTTTGTGTATTATCATTATCCGCTTCAAAATTTAATTTACCAGCAGCATCGTCATAAGAAACTACTATATTAGTTTCAGTTCCACCATCAACCATTCCTCCCACTATATCTTGGACTTGTTCTGTGGTTAATTGTGTATTATCATTAACCGCTTCAAAATTTAATTTACCAGCACCATCGTCATAAGAAACCGAGATATTAGTTTCAGTTCCACCATCAACCATTCCTCCTACTATATCTTGGACTTGTTCTGTGGTTAATGTTGAAACAGCACTCCCAACAACAAAATCACCATCTAATTTTATAAATTCTCCGTCGGCGATTGTTTCATCTGCTTTAATTTTTAAAAGTTTTCCTCCTGTTTTACCTGTATCCACCGATAATGTTAAAGTATTATTATCATCGTCATAAGTGCTTACTAATGGAGTTGTTGCTGTTATAAGTGTATTAACATCATCTTCGGTCTTCTCGGTTTCTTTTCTGGGATTATATTGAAAACTTTTAACCATATTATTATTTATACAAAATATTTTTTTTTTCATTATAGATTAAACAAAATCAGGTTTGGTTCTACTTTCAACAATATTAGTATTTACACCTTCCGCATCATTCATTCGAATTCTTCTCCGTCCAGCAGTGCCGTTTAATAAAACCATATAATTACCTGATGGACTACGAACCCATTGTTTCATTTGTGCTTGTGGTGGTGGTGTCCGTGGCGGTGTTATTGGTATTCTTTCTTGTGGTACAATCATTTCAAGTCGTCTGTATATTTCTTTCAATCTATTATTTTTTTCAAATTCAGTATTATTTATTGTTATATTTATTTGGGGTGCTTGTTGTTGCTGTTGTTGTATCCTTAGTCGTTTGAGACCTATTTTATTTCTTTTATATAACAACTGGTTTATAAGGCTCATTTTCTTCTCGTGATTATACAAGCGAGGTTTCATTATTAGTTGAGTTAAATATTATTTTCTTAAAGTTTTTATAATATATCGGTGCTGGGGATTTTTCAAGGGACATATCAACATACAAGAAATTAAACTTTTTATCGAATATCCATTTAATAAATCCAACTAAATTTTTTTTATTAAATGGGAGTAATTCTTCATAGACCGCATCTAACTCTTTTAAACTAATAGGACGAAACAGGTATATAGCACTCAAATTAGCACGAATGGTTGTTGGTAGATCTCTGTATTTTTGTGCTATTATGAACCACGAACACCGACGATGACGATGCTTTTGTGTTTGTAAAGCTAAATACCGCTCGTTCGCCTTCAAAGAGCTTCCTACATCGTCTAAAATTACCAGAGTATTACGATCAAGGTCGGTATTCATCTCTGTATATGTATCTATGAACTCTAATGTATTATTATCAAGTTCATCAAACTTCTTGGACTCATCAATGTCGTCGAATATACTATCTTTGAATGATTTTAAACTCGGGGACACTATTATTACATCGTGAAAGACTTTTTTATAACTTTGTCTAACTCCATCTTTTTTACCCTTTGATAATAAATTCACCATTAAATTACTTTTTCCCGATTTTGACTTCCCCACGAAGACTGAAATATGATTCTTATTGATGAGTGCGGGGTGTAAGTCTTTTATCAAATCTCCATCTACACCCATTCCTATTCCATTAATAGTTAGATCATTTTTAGTATCCTTTTCAGTTGTATATTCCATTTATTATTAAAAACATATTATTATTTATCTATATTAAATCTTTTAAGATATGTATTAAGATTGGTTTGTATATCTCTCGATTTTCCCCATAAAATAATAGCAGATAAACTACCAGCATTAATATTATTCCAATCCTCATTAACCTTGTGTCTTTTAAGATAGTTTGTTCTTTGTTCGTCGGTCGCACCATTTATAAAAGTAGTAGATCCTTTCCACCCAAAGTGTATTGTTTTATTTGGTTCTGTGAATTTTATTTCTAACTTTTTATTCTTGATATTACTTTTCTTTAAGGATTTGAACTTCATTGGTTTATATTAACAAATTTTTATTATTGTTATTGTATAAATGCCTTTAAACACGCAATTAGTATATCCTTTATGTTATGTATTAAAACTTGAAAATGATAATTATTATGTAGGTATTACATCTAACTTAAATTATAGATATTCACAACATTTATCAGGCACAGGTTCTCTATGGACTCGATTACATAAACCCACAAGTATAGTATCCGTTGAAATAGGTGGTGATGATTTAGAGCGTACTAAAACATTAGAACTAATGGAAAAATATGGGTGGGAATGTGTAAGGGGTTCTTATTGGTGCAAAATAGATTTAAAAACAAACCCATTGATTAAGCAAAATACACTTTGACTGGTTGGCGGTCTGGTGTCGGTGTTTGTGGTCGTTGTGGTGTTTGTGGTGGTGGCGGTGAATTTTGTTCTGTTGGTTTCGAGTAGTTATAATAATAGTTATTAATAACCTTTCGTCTTGGTTGGTCGTCATCACTGCTTTCATATATAATTTCTTTCTTTTTTTTAACTCTTGATTTCTTTTTAATAACCCTTTCTTCTTCTTCTTCTTGTTTTTGTTTATGTATCAATTCTACTTGTTCTGCTCTCCGCCGTTGTAGTTTTTCAAATGCTAATTTTTGTTTCTCACTACGGGGCTTTGTTTTCCGTTGATCTTCTTTAACTTTCTTTTTAGGAATTGTTATAGGTTTTTCAGTTATTAAAGGGGTAGGTATTGATTCAGGGATTTCTGGTATTTCCTTAGGGACTATTTCGTCATCACTGGATTCATTTTCATTATCACTTTTTTCTATATTTGTATTTTCCATAGAATTAATATGTTGTTTATAGATAATATATTTATTTATGGATATTTCTAATAATCTTAAGAATCCTAAGGATTTGAAAAACATCGATGAAACTGATATTTTAGATATGGATAATGTGAAAGATGTGCTAAAAACCCAACATACCACAATTACAAATAGTTCTAAATGGGCTAAAATTGAAAAGAATGATTTATTGAATATGTTTCATTTAGGAGACCAAGCACCCCCAGTATATACAGAAGAAGACCTTAAACAACGGGTAATAGAAATATTCAACCAAACAGAAGACCCCTTATCAGTGGAAGCATTAAAAAAAAAATTCCCCAACTTCCCGAGTGAATGGAGCGACTATGTAAGCAAATCGGCACTTGATAAAATAAATGTTATTATGGAAGAAGAAAAGGTTAAAAAAATTGAAGGAGATTTTAACATATCCTTTAAATAAATAATAATGTTAATATATAATAATAACAATGGCTTCAAAATTAGTTATAGTGAATAGCAACCATAAACTTTCAGGAACAGATTTCAACTTTAAATATAACTTTGGAGAAACTCTTGTGAATGGTAATTATGATATGATGAGATTAAGATTTATCGACCTCAATGTTGAGACAACGGGGGTAGATGTTACTACTGACGGGTTAAGTTCAATGGGAATTTTATTCTGCTCGGCGAATTTCGGTCAAGAGACTATGTGTAATAACGATCACAATGATATATTCGGTTATGCTAAATACTCACAAGGGAGAGCGAATGGATATTATAGAATAGCACAACCAAACCCTATTGTAATGACCTGCCCTGTGATACGAGGAATTAAGGAGTTTAAAATACTTGATGAAGATTTTGAATTGCTTACAGGATCAAATGTGAATGGAACAACTATTATTTTCCAGATTGAATATTTTAACAAACAAGACCTTCAAGATTCTATCGGCGACTCGATGTTTGCTCGTCATTAATCAAGGTATAAATAGTTTTGTATAGCATATTCTCTTTTCTTTTCTATTAAATATAAATTATGTTGTTCTACATACATATTATATATACTATCAGGTCTCATTCTCCAACGCCAAGCATCATTCATATTACATTGAAAACATAGAATCCCTCTAATATTAAAAGGTATATCTAAATGTATATGGTCTAAACCTTTATCATTATGGATATTTTCATCAAATTCTTTATTACAACAATTACAATGTGTAGTTGGTAGGAATACTTTATCATAATATTCGCTTGGTGTTGTATTACCAAAAGTTATGTTATATTGAATCCAACGAATTATTGTTGATGATTTTATATATTTCAAAGTTTTACGATATACTTTCATATATTCTTTATTATTAATTCTATATTCTTTCGTCTTTTCTCTTATCTTATCTTTATTTTTAGTATAATATTCTTTATTTTGCTCTAATTCTTTTTCTCTATTATTTTCATAACGCTCTTTACGGGATTTTAATATCTTTTCTTTATTATTAATATAATATTTGTTGTTTCTTTTTTTAAGTTTGTAATATTCTTCTTCTCCAAGTTCGTCAAATAGTTTTTGATCTTTCTTACTACGCCCCATTTATACTTATAATAAACGATAAAACTTTAAATTTAATCAAGTAGTAAGGATTATTAAAATTACCAAATAAATTATTAAAATAAAAATATTTAGCATAAGTATCAAACAAATATGTCCGCCTTCCCAGAAGCCCTCGCATACCAAAATCTTCCCCGTAAGTCTATGGGATCTCGTGTATCAAAGGTACAGATCGCACCCAGAAATGGCTCGAGTTTTAACGCAGGAGGCAACATACAGATTCAGCTCCCGACCCTTCCCTCCTCGTACATAAATTTATCGAATTCTTACCTCAAATTCAAGGTTAAAGCAGTCGGTAACGCTTGTCATTTAGATCACACCGCCTATTCTTTATTTAGCAGAATGACTACCACAAGCCAAGGAGCAGTAATCGACGACACCACGGGATTAAATGTTCTCTACTCTGCTCTACTTGATTTAGGTGTTGGTTCAGCGACCCTGAGAGATTACGGAGCCATCGCTTTGGGCAGTGATGGGAAACCAGAGCAATCCCATCTTGGAGCTCAACTCGACACCACTGCCTATCGTGGTTGTGCCTTACCTTTCTTCACTGGTCTATTCGCTATGGACGGCAAACTACTTCCCCTCGACACTGCCGATGGTGTAGTTTTTACCCTATATTTAGAGACAGCCCTCAATTCCCTCATCGCCGACGCTCATAACTCCCTACCAACTGGCTTTGTTATTGAAGATGTATCCCTTCACGCTTACATATTATCTCTTACACCTGAATCTCAATCCCTTCTCGACCAAGTCGTAGATAATGCTGGTGGATATACTATGATGTTTGAATCTGTCGCCCATAGTTCAGATTCTAAAGCGGTGGGAGAGCTTACAAAAATTTCGACATTAGGATTCCGTTATTCCAGTTTATCCCGTGTCCTAATGACTATGAGAGCCAGTGATAATGAAGGCGATGGCGAACAACTCTCAATATCTAACAGATCCACTGCTAAATTAAGTGAAGTCGGTCTTCTCA
>Ga0209337_1002367_pt1 | contig 13685 bp, 13 predicted proteins | sample LinPmetageLP53_FD_184044 | JGI IMG/M metagenome (GOLD analysis project Ga0209337, IMG submission 184044) | Marine viral communities from the Pacific Ocean - LP-53 (SPAdes) (version 2) | ecosystem: Environmental > Aquatic > Marine > Oceanic | place: Pacific Ocean | collected 2010-02-08
GATTGTAATCATCTTGTACATCCATGTGATTAAAACAATCTTTGGCATATTTAAGAATATCACCAACCAACGGATTAAATTTCTTTATACTATATATTTCATCATGACTATGCCAACCACCGACATTAGACCGCGGCATACCCATCTCATCTTTTTCTCGTAGTTGATATATATTATCAACAAGATGTTCATGGCCTTTTAGTTGTAGTGAAAATACGGGGGTAATAAATAGAGAGTGTAGATCAATCAAAGTTGTCCTTTCGTGACCTCCATAAAACTAGCTATAATGTGCACCTGATTGGCAGCATTAGCTTGAACTTTAAGAATATCACTTTCTTGCAGAACTAAAGGTTGAGTCAATAATTCTGTAGTTGTAACTGTAGCAACACTCTTTGATTTGAATATTTCAAAAGTTGCAGCGCCTCGGACAACTTCAACATCAACTAAAGTTGTTGAACCAGAGTCATTGCAAACTAAAAGAGATTTTACTACATCCGTAGTAGGCATGACTGGTGGCGTTGCACCAGGATTAGCCGTAGGAACTGTTATAACAGTTGTTAAATTTGTTGTGGTAATATCCACCATTGCGCTTTTAAATACATTAGCCAAGGAAAAAAGCCTCCGACTGTGATTCTTCTCTTAAATCTTGTTGGTAGTTTGTATTAAGTAAAAGAATAATTTGATCTAGTAATGCAACCATTTGATCAAACTGGTTAGCATCATATTCTGCGGTAGCATTAGGTAGTCTTGTTATTGTTATTTTAGCCATTATCTTCTTCCGTCTGGTCTAAGTTGTAATTTAGTAGATCCAAGTCTCCAAGCTGTGTCATTAACTGTATTGGTTTCATATTTAATTTTAACGGCTCTACCTCTACCTCTTACATCAATTTTTTCTGTCGTGCTAGTAATAGAACCTGTTGTAGTTACGTTAGCTGCAGATTGTGGATACTGCTCAAGAGTTAAAGTAGCTGTCATTGTATTAGCAAGATTATCAAAGTCTGGAACTAATCTACTGACCGACATAAGCTCATCACCATCAGCAATTTCAACAGATCCTGTCGTTAAAAAAGCAGGTAAAGCTGTGCCGTCTGCTTGGTTATTACCTGACTCATGTTCGTAAATATAAGAAGCTCCTGCCGTCAAACCCAAAATGCTAGATACATTTGCTGTTACACTTGCATCATATTCTGTAGCAATTGGTTGTTCAAATACATAAGCACCTAGCCAAGTAGTTCTACCAAGATTAATAGTATACCATGTTCCTTCCAAATAATTGTAAGCAACCCCTCTATCTATTCCTGTAGCGCTTGCTGAAGGATAGTACCAAATAATTTCATTAAAAGCTGTGTTAATACCACAGGCAATATCGTTTCTGTTTGTATAACTGAGATCATCAAATACATAATCTTGTACAGAGCAAGGCATTTTTTTAACAACCCCATCATACATGTAAAAAGAATTATCAGACATCCAGTATGATCTACCATTAACTTCTATAGCAGCATGCTGTGCTATTAATCCACAGTTAGCACCAAGTTGTCTAAGACCAAAAGTAAAAGGTGTACCCACAAATTGAATACCGTGAAGTGATGTATCTGTCCAAACTAATATCTGACCTGATGATTTCACTGCTCCAACTATTCGTGAGCCATCTGATATACGTAAAGAACCAGCTTCATTGGTTGATACTGGTGTATAATCTGTAGCGTCTTCTCTATCTGAAAATCTAAATAATAAATCATCTTGAGACGCTGGTGTGCCAATAGTAGTTTCTGTACCAAAAATCATTAAATGTCTTGTATCAGTAGATACTAAACTAAACCTTGATGCAGTAGGAGCATTAGACAAAGCTGTTGCTCTAGCATCTATTGCGCCAGAAAGATCTTTTATATATGTGCTAGCATTTAATACTGTGGCAATTAAGTCTTCACCAAAATTATCTAATGACCAACTTCTTGCTGCAACAGTAACATCAGATTCTGTACTTGGTTCATTCCATTTTCCTGCGCTCCAAGTATCAGTGCCCCAACCATATCCATAAGTTGATGCAGTCTCACCAATATTAATTTGATAATTAGCATTACCTGACCCACCTCCGCCAGAAGTAGATCCAGAAGCTGCACTAGTATGTGTTACTTTGTAAGTATCAGCATCAACACGTGTTGTAACTTCAAACTCGTTATTCATATCTAAACCATCAATAGCGGAGAAAGAATCAAAAGTTACAAAGTCTCCTTGAATAGCTCCATGATCTGCGTCAGTTACTGTAACTGTTGTTGTACCATTTGTTGTAAAAGGATTTGTTAATGCTGCTGTTTCTCTAATAGGTGTAATGTCATAAATCTTACTACCAGAGAATAAATATAATTTTCTATCAGTGCCTAAAGCAAGGTACCTAGTTCCGTCTAAACCAATCCAGCTATGCGTATCACGGACCACGCCCACGACAGTTTTATTTGGATCTGGTAAATATGTCCAACCTTTCCATCTCTCAGGTTTTCCGTAGTGAAAACGAACAAGATTAGAATCAACATATTTACGTTGATCTCCTGCTGAGTAAGCCGTATCTTGTTTATCTATGCCTGGTTGGAACTTTAAATCAACTAATTTCATGTTGGAGTATACTAAATTATTTATTCTTTTGTGGCAAGAATTGAGTGGCCACGTTGCCCTTGAATGAGTAATTACCCATGTGTGTCATACCACTTATAATGTCAGCATAAATTTTACCGCCTATTTTCTGCCACAAACGACAAAATGCATAGTCTTCTGATAAATATCTTTTGGTATCAGGTTCTATCATTGTGTCAAAAAATGCATAATTCCAATCAGAGGTGTCATGATAATCAAATCTTTTATCATGCAAATCATTTAAATGTTGATCAGATTTAAATTTAAGGTCAGGATAAGCTAGTGCCATTCTCTTAAATACATTTCTTTTTATCAACATAAAACCAGTTGCACCATCTAGCACCTCTATAAACCCTTCCTTAGCTACAACGTGCTTTGGATCTTTAACATTTAAATTATACATCAAAGAAGAAGCGTGTAATTCATCTTCACCAATACTAGGATTTTCTTTTACTTTAGTAATAGCTTTGGTCCAATTAATTTGTTTACGAGGATATACACCTGTAACCACATCCTCATCTAAATCTAACATACGAAAAACAGATTCAGGATTAAAAGCTATATCAGCATCAATAAATAAAAGATGAGTATAATCTTTGTTGTCCATAAATAACTGTACCAATGTATTACGAGCTCTTGTTACCAAAGACTCGTTGCCAATAGTTCCAAATTGTAATTCTATTTTTTTCTGTGCGGCTAGAGCTGTTAATTGTAGACAGCTTTTAAAATAATCTGCTGTAAGCATATTACCATAACAAGGAGTGCCTATAAATATTTTAGGATTCACTATAACTCACAGTTAAATATTCTATTTTCTTTAGCCAGTCTTTAGGTATAGCGATAGCGCCACCACCTGTAATATCTTCTTTATCTTTACTGTATGAACGCATAATAATTATTTTTTCTGGACCATTATGTACCATCCACCCAACTTCTTGACATGTAGCCAACGGAGCATTGACTACGTCTTTTATATCTAGCCATCCTGTCTCTGTATCACGGGCATCGAGCCACGTCACACGGACCATTGGTACGTCTTCAATTTTCATTTTCTTTAAAAAAAATATTAAGTGTATATCTTTTAGAGCTATCTCCAAATGATTGTAAGTCTGAGTGTGGTATTTTTAAACCATTAAAAAACAATCCTCTATTTTCTACAAAACCTATATGTGATGATAACTTTTCATTATGTAGAAAGCCTGTACCGTTATTGAGCAAAGGTTCTCCCTTTACAAATAAAAGAAAGTTGGCAACATTACCTTTATCATCATCAGTATGAAACAAAGGTTCTTTATTATTTTCCCGTAAATGTGCGCTGACTGATATAGGCTCAAGATTTCTGTGCGGAAAAAAATACTGTTTAATTAATTTTAATAATGGGTCATCGTGAATACTTTTATTAAAAGTATGTCGCATGCCGTAGAGCTGACCGTTAGGGTTTTTTACTTCCTGATATTCTAATTTTGTTACTGTGTCTTGAAGTGACTTTAACGTAGCCTCATCTAAAAAATCATCAACATACATGACAAACTTTGTCTCTTTGTGATGTTGCATTAGTTGTCTAAAGGCTGTGGTTCTTCTTTTTTAATCAAATGTAAATTAAAAGATACTGATCTTCTCTCTTCATTTGGTGTTCTAAATGGATATACGCCGTGCGCTAACCAGTTTGGAAACAAAAATATATCACCAACCTTTGGTGACTCTTGATGCTTATGTCCACTGAAAGTCGCTGCTTGACCATTGAACCAACATATATCACCTACAGTTGGATAGTGATCTTCCTTTGCATACTCTGCTGGTAAACTAGGAGGCACTCGTAAATAACATACACCTGATAGTTGACCCTCGTGTATATGAAAAGGATTAAAGTCTCCTGCATATTGGCTCACGGACCACATAGATTCAATAACCATCTTACCAACATACTCAGGTGAAATAGTTTCACTTGCTGGTGGTATAGAAATATAATTTTTAACCATCTCCCCAATCAGGTGAACCATTGGCATAAACTCTTCTGTGTTCATCCAGTCTTGAGGATAACGAACTTCTTGTTTAACGTTACCCGCTAAGTTACCTGAATGATCAAACTCTTTAGATAATTTTTTATCAGTCAACATCTGTGTTGCTTTGTCATCAAGCATTTTAGTAATGAAGTCAGGCATTCTGCCTCTCATTATTGTAGGACCAAAAGGTCTAATAGTGTCAAACTTTAACACTTGTTCGGTTGGTTGTTTCTTCTTAGCCATGCTTTTCCTTTCTACTTGCAAATATCTATTGTCATATAGCAATTATTTGCCTATAAATATAGTATTAATTAGGCTTATCTAGATTCAAGGCCAAGCCTCCTTGCCTTTTGTTAACAATATCATGAATTGCATAGGAGTACATGTTTAAGAATTTTTTTAGAAAAGTAAGGGCAACCTTAAAAAATAGCGGAGAAGGAATAGCCGCTGCTGCAGGTTTTGCTTTACCTTTTATGGGCAGTATGAATCCGATGGCTGCACTGGCAATGAAGTTTTTGCCAAATATATTAAGTGCTCAGTATCAAGATAATCCACTTCAGGCATTGTTAAAAAATCAAGCTATTACAACTGCGGCAACTAAAGGTACAGATTTTTTTAGAGGTAACGTTGATCCAAGTTCTATTAACCAAGGATCAAGACCAAGTAGTTTTGATGCGGCAGGTAATGATGTTGCTACAATGGCTGATGCTAGCCCTGAAGCTGGTGTGTATTCAAAAGGTCTTCAAAAATTAAATAAATTAACTAGAGAGAATACAGGTAGTAAATTTGGATTACCTGATTTTCTTACAGGTTTATATGATGATAAAGGATTGACAGGTAAAGGTAAATTAATTGGTTCATTAGCCTCGTCCCTCGGACCAGGGCTCGCTACTTATTTAGCATTAATTGGTGAAGACAATCCAGAAACAATGGATCCAAAAGAATATAGAAGTGCTGTAGATGATTATTACTCAGCAAAAGCTAGAGGAGAAAATCCTAACCCTGCTGATTATGGTCTAGCACCTACACCAGCAGAAGACATGGTAGGAGATTTACGATTTGAAGGCGGTGAAAATTATTCAGATGTTCCTGCTGGTGGCTTTGCTCTAGGTGGTGTTGCAGGAATAAATGCCGATAGTACACCTTTAGAGTTAAATCCACAAAATGATTTAATGTCAGCTCTTAACATAAGAGACAAGGCAATCGCCTCAAGAGGTAGTGTTGGTTTATCTGCTATGCCGATGACTGATCTATCTCAAGATGTTAAAGAAGTAAATATGGGTGGAATCATAGGATTAGCTATGGGGGGATTAGAAAAAAGAGGCATGGTATACGGACCTGGTGGACCAAAAGAAGATAAAATACCAGCGATGTTAAGTAATGGTGAGTTTGTAATGACAGCAAAATCTGTTGACAATGCAGGTGGACCACAGGCAATGTATAATTTAATGAATAAATTAGACCCTGATTCTTCGAAAGGACCAACAGCATAATGGCCGCCGATAATGCAGCAACAAATATAGCAAGAGAAGCTCCCTTTTTAGAGGCTTATAGAAGACGGTTAATGGACTCTGTCTTTGCGGCGACAGATAAAGCTATCGTACCACAAGAAAGAGAAATTGCTCCTTATGATGCTTTTCAACAAGCTGGTTTTGGTGAAGCGGCAGGTCAATTAGGTTATACTTTTGATCCTGCAACAGGAGGTGTAACAAAAACAGGACAAGCAGTTTTTGAACCTTACTTACAACAAGGATTAGCAGGAATGCAACAAGGTCAACAGACCGCGGCTCAAGGCATTCCAGCATTACAAGCAGCTCAAGGGCAATTTGATCCTAGTCAAAGTAATTATCAACAGTTTTATGATCAATATCAAGCAGACGTTACTAAAAAAGCGTTGCAACAAATGGATGATGAAGCTGCAAAAGCACAAAGCAATTTAGCAACGCAAGCACAACAAGCAGGAGCTTTTGGTGGGTCTCGTTTTGGTGTACAAGAAGCAGAACTTGCAGGTAATTTACAAGACATAAAATCACAAAGAATATTTCAAGACTTATCTAATAACTTTCAGCAAGCACAAGGTAAAGCAATGCAGACATTTGAAAATGCACAAGCAAGAAATCTTGGTGTAGGTCAAGCGTTAGGACAAATGGGTGGTATGCAAGCTCAACTAGGACAAGGTATTGCTGGTTTAGGACAACAAGCATTTGGTTTAGGACAAGCAGGTGTTGGCGCACTTGGTGCTGTAGGTGGTCAACGACAAGCATTTGATCAAGGACAAGCAGACGAATTATTAAGAGTAACTACTGCTAAACAACAAGAGCCTTTACAACGATTAGGCTTTATTGGAGATCTTCTTTCAAGAACTCCTTCCGTACAACAAGGATATCAACAACAACCTATACCTTACACAAATCCACTATTAGGTGCGATAGGTGCAGGTATATCTGGCTTAGGAACATTCGGATCAATGTTCTCTGGTAATAATTAAAATGGCAACAACATACCCTGAACCAAATTTAGAAGAAGATATATTTGATTTAAGCACAGACAACAGTGGATCAGATATTAGTAACACTGTGGCTACAGGCGACATGAATAGAATGCCAACTACACTTCCAGGCAGTATGTTTCAAATGCCTGCAAAACCTGAAAACATAGGTCCTTTAGACTTAACACCAGCGATGGTGAACATGCAGAGCTTTGCTACGATGTTTACGCAACCAGCGAAAACAGAAGCAGAACTTGCAGCGATGTTTCCTGATGCAAGTTATAAAAGTGATAAGTATTTAGCTTTAGCAAAAGCAGGGCTTGCTTTAATGCAGCCAACTGTTGGTGGTAGAATAGCTCCAGCTATTGCAAACGCAGGCACAGGTTTACTTAATGATGTTGCTGCTATTTCAGCGAAAGAAAGAGCGGCAAAAGCGAAAGCGAAAGCTGGCAGGATATCTTACAAGCAGCAAGAAGCAGCAAATTTTTTACAAGCAAAAGCACAGGCTTTTGGTATTAATCAAGGGTTAATTACAAAAGAATTAGTGTCAAACTATGAGCAACGAGCAAAAGTAAATGCTTCTCAATGGGAAACCTATTCTAAAATGGCTAACACAAACGTAAGCAAAGCATTAGAGTTTGGCATGAAAAAATTTGAATCAAAACCTGTAAAGATTCGTGGTATGTTTAATGGTGTACAAAAAGATGTAGCAGGGTTTATGGTTAATGATCAATACTATGTTCCTACACAAAAAAAAGATTCTGTAACAGGTGATTTTATTTATGAACTTGTTTCTGATCCAACGAACATAGAAATTATATCTTCAACAACGCAAGCTGTCGATGATGTAACAAAAAACATGACTCAATATAATGAGATATTCTCTGACTATAATAACATAGCAAAAAATATTTATTCATTAAGACAGATCATGCGTTCCGTTGACCCTGGTGAAGGTGGTGATCCAACACGTGTTGCAGTAACAGGTTATATTAGAAAACAAGTACAAAAATATGGTCAAATTGCTAGTGACTTTACAAAAGATTTTTTTGGCGAAGAATATATAGATCCTGTTACGGGAGATAAAAAAGGTGGAAGAGGAAAAACAGTTTGGTTAACTGATTTAAGTGACATTGTTGTTATGTCAGACGATGGTTCTGTAAGCGAAGGACAAAAAGAAAACTTTAAAATGATTAGCAATCTGTTTAGCAGCCTTGAAGCAGACGGAATGGCATTAATAGATCGTGCAAGAAGTGAAGATTTAAATATGCACTTTGAAGGGGACACGCAAGCTGAGAGACAAGCTAATAAAACGAAGATATTTAGTAGATTAAAATTTGATACAAAGATTCCTGAGAATGAAGCGAGAGCACAAGCAATTATCTATGCGTTAGCAAGAGCTCGTAAATCATCAGGTCGATTAAACTTAGATGATATTGAACGTGCAGCAGAAACATTAAACATTTACAATGATTCTTCACAAGCAATTCTAACTAAACTTAAAGTTGTTGAAGAAGAATTAATCGCGGCTCACCAAGTGCAAGCAGATTTACTTAAAAGAAACTTTCCAACAGACGCTGCTAATTTGGCAAAAGAAAGAGGTGGTAATCTTAGTTATGTTGTTGACGGTGTGTTTGTTGGTGATAATTATTACAATAATTTATTTGGATACTCTAACACTCCTGTTAAACAAACGTTTACAGTAATTCCAAAAGACGGAGGCGGGTTCGAATACGTACCTGTTAATCAATAATGCAATATACAATAGTAGGTTCTAAATACGGAGTAGCAGCGGGTGATTTTGTTATAGACTTACCTGAAGTTGTAGATGGCATTCCTTTATACGGACAAGACGGAAAAGACAACTTCCCACGAAACGAATCTGAATCACAAATGTTAAATGAAATCATTGCAGGATTTCAAACTCAACAAAATATAATAACAGGTAATACTTCTCCTGAAGCTGGTCTCGAAACAATGACAATTGAAGAAGAGAAGGCTTTAAAAATGGAACAGTTTAGAGAAATGCAAATAAAAGATCCTCTTGCTGCAGACCTTGCTTTAAAAAGAAGTGAAGCAGAAATGTCTAGCTTTAAATACGCTGGTGACATAACAGGAGAAATAGGTAAGTTATTTCCAGGCGGTGAATCTATATTTAATTTTTCACCAAAGGCTCTTGCCGAATCATATCAAAATTTACTTTATAAAAGTTCTCCAACAGATCCAAAGAGATTAGCTGGAGATATGTCTGTTATAGCTTCCGATTTATTTTTAGCAGGATTATCACTTGGTAACGTAAAGTTTGCTAGTAAGAAAAATTTTAACATACCTTTATTTACAAATGAAGTTAGAAGACAAGGACTTCGCGGGTATTTAGAACAGAATCCAGTTAAGAGCACTGTTGCTGTTAACATTCTTGCAAGAGCAGGATCGGATGCTGTTTATGATATGTTAAACGAATCATACAGATTTTTACAAGACATACCCCCAGATCAAAGTGATGACGCTACTGTAGAAAACATTTTAAATATTAGAAACGAACTACTGTGGTCAGGAGGTGCTGGCGGATTAGCAAAACTTTTTCCTTATATAAAACCATTTATTGGTAAAAACTTTTTAGGTATAGATAGTGAAGCAAAACGATTAGCAACACTTGGTAGAACACACAACATACCAATGAGTGCGTTCAACGTATCAAGTAGTGGTATAGTACAAGGTCTACCTCCAGTTGTAGGTCTATTTCCAATCGTTGCAACAAATGCACGTACAGCACAGAACGCACAATTATCTGCTTCTTATGAAGCAATGTTAAGAAACATTGAAACTTTCTCACCTGTTCAATTATTTAGTGATGCAGGTTTGATGATAGACAAAGGTTTTAGAGATATGATTGGTCAATACGGCATAATGAAAGGCGTATTGTATAATAACGTAGCAAAATACGCTGATGCTCTTAACGGAGAAGCTTTCATACCAACAAGTAAAATAAAAGAAATGGCTACAGCTATGCGTATGGCAAGAACAAAAGGCCAAATACCAATGCAGCAAACACCAATACAAGCTGGTCCTAATGACTATGTATATGGTCAACAAATAAGTTTTGATAATTTAATGAAAGGTATCAAAGGATCTGGGGCTGATATTGAAGATGCTTTAATGCAATTTGATTCACTACCTGATAATTTAAATGCGCAACAATTCAAATCTCTTATTGAAGGATTAAATCAAGTTAAAAGAAATATGCCTAACTTAAAGCTATCAGAAAATTCTGATGAGGCTTTAATGATAAATGATTTTCATAGTGTTGCTTTACAGGCAATGAATGATCCAAAAAGTTGGAAAACATTAAAACCAGAACAACAAGCCATAGCAAAAGAGTGGGCTGATAGTTACACTGTTGCAAACGATTTTATATTTCAAAATGCTGATAGTCTATCAGGTAGAACAGCAATGCTTCTCAAACAAACAGATCCTAATATTGCTATACCAGGAGCTGTTAAAAGACCTGGTTACTTATATGCAGATCAAATGGCAAAAATATTCTTTGATGATCAAACAATAACATCACCTATGGCACTTAGAGAAATGCGTAAAGCATTTGGAGACGATGCATTTAATGCTTCAACAAGTGCTTACTTTAATAATATACTTAATAAAAATACAGATTTTGTAAGTGGTAAAATAAAAATATTAGATAACGAAGCAGGTATTTGGAAAAGAGCTAAAGCATTTGTTACAGGAAAACAAATTACACCAAAGACACAAACAATTACTTACAACATCCCTGTTATGGACATTGAAAAAATAGCTGATGCTTTTTCTCTAAATGATATTCAAAGAAGAGCTGGTGTTCTTGAGATGTTTAAATCACAAGTGCCAGGTTCTGAAGCAGTAAAAACAAAACATGCTGAGGGAGTATTACAACAAATATCAGAAGTAATTGAATTAGCTAGAAAAGTTGAAGTACCTAACTACGGAAACGTTTCATCATTTGTTAAACGTCGTGGTGTGTTAGGTGGTCTTGGTTCTATTGCTAACTTGTTTACAGGTGGTGCAATCTTATCAAACCCTATTAGTTCTGCTGGCGTTATGTTAATGGCACGTTTTGGTATGAATGGTTTATCTGATCCTAAATTTTTAGATAGTATGACAAAAGTTTTAGATCCAACTTTAGGTGACGTAGCAAGAAAATCTGCTTTAGTAACAATAGGTAGAAATTTCTTTGATCCCGAAAGAGCAGTGAACGCTGGATACGATATTAATAATGTAAATGACATTGTAGAATTAATTGTTTTAGGTGACATGGAACAATCACCTGTTTATAATGTAAGAGCAGAGGATGAGTTTGATGAACAAAGTAGAGTACCAGAAGCTATTAGAGGACCAAGACAATTTAATACAGCAACATCTGAAGCACCAAGTGGTTTTAATATGCCTGAAGGCGGCTTCACACCAACAGATATGAGTGCTTTGGAGACAGCTTCGGCGGCACCAATTAATGATGCACAGCGTGTAGCACTAGCGGGCGGTAACTTAGATGAAGCAATAGCTTTACGAAGTAACGCAGGATCAGGGCTCGCATCACTTAGAACAGGAGTAGCATAATGGCTAAAATGTCAAACAGAGATAAAGCAATAGCTAAAAACGCTGGTGTATTTCAAGGACCTAAAAGTGTAGCTGATAGAAAAGCCGCAGCCGCTTCTATGAAAAGTGCAGGCGTTCAAAGTTTGTCTGGTCTTTCTGGTTCACAAGGTCAGGTTGCTAGATTTAAATCAGAACAAAATAATTTAAGAAACGAATATAAAGATAAAAACACAAGCGATGAAAGAAAAGAAGAGATAGTAAAAGATTTACGTGGTGTAAGCCGTGATTTAAATGATCAAAGCAGAGCAGCAGCTCTTAATCAAGTTATAAGAGAGTTCGGTCCAGGTTCCGTTACCAATACAGGTGGTATTATGGGAGCGGATGCAGGCGCACGTTTTCAACAACTAAGAGGTAATCCAAACTTTTTTGTAGATGGGGGCCCTGGAACAGATACTTTTGTTGGTAATCAAAGAGAATTTAAAAGAGGTAATATAACAAATGTTATGGGAGGTATTCCAAAAGCATTTGGAGATAAAAATTTATTTAAACAAGTACACCCTAACCCACTTAAAGTATTGTTAGGTGCAGCAACACAAATGGGAAATTTAAGCCCAATGGGTTTAGTTAGAAATATTGAAAAGATAAGAACAGGTCAGCCTTTAATTGATATGAGTTTTATGGATAGAAACAAAAGTGAATCACCAAGTAGAATGAAAGATTTTTATAGTGCGTACATGAAAGAAATGAATAAAAAAATAGCTGATGCAAAATCATCAAAAAATGCACAGCAATTTGATGCTGTGCCTCTTGATCCTCAGTTTAAAGATTTTTTACCAGATCAAATTGAAACAGAGGACATGAATCTAGATCCAGCTGTACTGTTAGCACGAGATGAAGAAACAACTAGGTATGGTACACCCGCAGGTGCAGAGCCAGGACCAACAACAGATATAGACGATGAAGAGTTTTCTACTTTGTTAAATCAATACAGTTTATTAAATCAAGATGACTTAGCTGACTCTTTATTAGATGATTCTGAAACAGAAAAAGAATTGACTGATACAGAGCGTATGTCACAAGAAGAGTATGATGAAGAGCTAAAGAATAAACTTCCTTTTTTATATAATCAACCTACACTTAATGAAGATGTAGTGCCTGGAATTTTAGACGAAGTAGGATCTAATTATAATTACGATAATTTTGACTTTAATCAAAATCTAGGATCCATATTACCTACGAGAGACATGTTACCTGAAGGGGGTGTTTCAGGAACTCCTGTAACACAAACAGGACAACAATTATTTTTTGCTGATGGCACACCCGTTACAGAACCAGTTAACACAGGCTTAGATATGTATGGAAATAAAGTAATGCCATCAGAAGGTGGATCACAAGCAGCTTTAGATATACTTAATTCCAATGCTGATCCACTTTTTAGTGGTTATCCAGCAATGCGTTTTAAAGACGGCGGTAGCGTCAGCACATATGATGTGTTAAAATTAATTAACGATACGATGAACGATGGATAACAGTCTTAAAAATATTATTTGGGTCGGATTGATTTTAGTAACCGCAGGTGCAACCTACGGAATGATGTCAACACGATTACAAGCAGTTGAATCAAAGCAAGTACAACTAGAAAAAATAATATTACAAGACATCCCAGAAATAAAAGAACGAGTAATAAGGCTCGAAGTATTGCTCGAAAGAGCATTATCCGAATAGTATTTTCTTTGGGTCCTCACCCATAACTTGACTAGCCAAATCTATTTTAGCATTCAATGCTTTGACAATCTTCTCATCTATAGTATGATCTGCCATTAAATCTACGTATGTCACCTTTGATGTTTGCCCTATTCTATGCGCTCGGTCTTCTGATTGTAACCGTACTTCTAATGAGTAATCGTTAGAGTAATACACAACAGTGTGAGAAGAAGTAAGAGTAAGGCCATAACCTCCTGTTTTGGGATTTCCAACAA
>Ga0209337_1002368_pt1 | contig 13674 bp, 9 predicted proteins | sample LinPmetageLP53_FD_184044 | JGI IMG/M metagenome (GOLD analysis project Ga0209337, IMG submission 184044) | Marine viral communities from the Pacific Ocean - LP-53 (SPAdes) (version 2) | ecosystem: Environmental > Aquatic > Marine > Oceanic | place: Pacific Ocean | collected 2010-02-08
GTGCGGCTTTCAAAATATTACTTCCTCCGGATAGTCCGTAGGTCGCTCGCTCTAAGTCTTCAATTGTTCTAAAATATCCTGTCATTTTAAGCACCTCTGTTGTATTTGTCCATTAATTCGTGAACTTGATTCCATGACATTTCCGAAATGTTATCAAAGTCCTCGCTAAGTTGATTGGACACAGATTGAGTTTCTGCGGCCTTAGCGATAGTGTTGTCCTCAAGAGATTTCTTCAATTGAGAAAATTCTTCCTTAAGAGAAAGAACAGCGTCTGCGGCATTAAATTTGCTCTTAGCAATTTCGTCTGCTTCAACTGCAAGGTCGTTCTTATATCGGGCTTCAAATTCAGCCTTAATAACTTCGTAAGCACGAGCCTCTTCTCTTTCAGCCTTAAATTGTTCGTAAGCCTTTTCGATGTTTGTCTTTGAAAGGTCAAGAGTATCAATAGATTCTGACTTTGCTTCAACAAATTCCTTAAACTCGGCCTTCATTTCATCTTTCATGTCTTCTTCCTTATCCATGTCTTCTTCTTCTTCCTTGTTCATGTAGGATGCTTTTTCATCGCCGTAATTTTCCATTTCGACGGACTCTTCTTCTTGAACCATTTCATCCATCATGTCAACATCTTCATTGTCGTCTTTCAAGATTGAACTGTTCTTAAGTTCAGCCATTACTTCATTAAACTCGCTAAGAGCCTTTTCTATTTCTGTGTTCATTTTTTTGTCCTCCTTTATTAGGTTAAATTTTGCTTCAGGGTTTATGCCCTCTTCGCAGATGGTGATTTCATGCAATTCAAGTTTATCAATTTCTTTATAACTACCGGTATCGGAGTCATATCTATTTGTCTTGTTTATTGCTTGTCCACCTATCGAAAAAGAGCGAAGGTTGCCTTTTCTTATATCTCGTGCAACCTCTTTAGCCTTTTCAATATCATTTCTTAATTTTATCACTACAAAAAACCCTGTATCATCAACGCCTGTTTTTAGGACTTTACCATTGGAATCTGTATATTGGTCTACGACCTCTCCGACTTGAACATTAGAATGTGTAATCATAACATTTCTATATCGGTCTTGCTTCATAAATTTATCAGCCGCTTCTTTAATTGCGCCTAAAGTAATTTTATCATTCTGTTTATCTACTACATCAACTGATGCGTAGCCAGCAATAACGCATTCGTTATTTGACTTGAGAATTACAAGTTCTCCGCCACTATTGGGTTCGTTTCCGAACATAGGGGTTTCTAACTGCATGATAGGGTCTGTATTCTAAGGACTATATTAAAGTATCTAATCGGAAGAATCATCTTCATAGATATTTATTAGCCCTGAATCACTTGATTTAGGTGCGGGTTTTGTTTCATAACCTGTCCAAGCAAGCCACATTTCTTTACCTTCAACAGGTAAATATCTACAATGTAGTTTTGTTTTTATCTCTTTACCGTTAAGAATGTACTCGTGATAGCCTTTTCTTTGTGCGCCTAAAATCATTGGACCTCTTTCGAGAAGGTCGTCAGTTTTAGGTTTTACAATTTGCTTACATGGGTATTTTCCTGATTCGCCTAAGAAATCATAAATTTGTTCATCCCCACTCACTTGTATTTCCCATGCCATCTTTTTACCTTTGTAGAGTATAACAAAGTGCAGATACCCACTATCGGTAATCCAAAGTTCAAATTCCCCATTTCTTGCTTCTGCCTTATTTAACATATTATCGTTATGGGAAAATTTACCAGCAGAATAAACAATTCCATATGTTTCACCCGCTTTCATTAGGCGTTCTTTCATTTTTTCTTCCGCCTTTGAATCATTACCAAAAAGTCTATTCATCATTTTTTCATCATGTTTAACTACCCTACCAAAAATATCATTTGCCGATAAAGTTCCATATTCATCGACTAATTGTTTTACGAATACAAAAAATCTACCGTTGTCTTTACCATAAGCATCTTTCAATTCTTCTTTCCAAAAATCTATATCTAAGGAAGCATTTTTAGACATTAAGTTTTCATCCTTAAATCCATGAAAAATAAAACCCTCTAAATTAAGTTCGGTATTTAATTTAGCAATACCATGTATTCCGTCTGTAATTTCATACGACTTTGTAAGGGCTTCAATCTTGTAATCACCAAGACTCTTTTTTCCACCCGTTGTTAAAAATTCAAGAGTAATTAATTTATCCGGAAGTTTTACTTCTGGTATTTCGTGAAACTTAGAATTAAATAAAGAGAAACCTTTTTTATTATTACCCATAATTTCATCAGCCATAACACGAATAATAGTACCAACCTCAACATCTTTTTGGGTGTTGGTAGTCTTTCCTACATTCATATAATAATCCCCATCTATTTCTACTGCCTTAATAGAATCTTCTTCAACAGGACCTATACCCATAGTATAACCAAATGTTCCATTTTTATTTTCTGTCTTGTCTAAAACCATAACATCTAAGTCTACAAATTTTTTCCACTTAATCCATTTAGGGTTTTTCTTTTTACCAATAACATAAGAAGACTTAGCATCCTTAATAACTACTCCTTCCGAAGCAGGATTCTTCATTATATCCATAGCATATTCTTCAATTTCTGCTAAGGAGTCAGCATCTCTTGTATTGTTCTTATTGGGAAATAGTACATACTCGTCAGCATTTGCTGAAAAGTTTTTCATAAGAATCATTAGTCGTTCTTCTAATTTATCCGATACGACGGAGTTATCTTCAAAATACATAATATCAAAAACATGGGCTTTAATATCTGCTTCGTCTGTAACCTTTTTATTTATGTGTGCGAGAGTATCGGCTCGAACTAATGCTTCTCCGTCTTTATACATGACGGCTTCTGCATCTAATATACAGTTAGGAAAAACTCGGTCCTCCAACACCTTAACACATTGAGGCATTTTTTCTGTAATGTCCCTCGCATTGAATGTATAAATTTTTACTTTATTATCAAATTTATGTATCTGTATTCTTAACCCATCGTATTTTTCTTGAACAACATATTCTGTAGTAAGTCCTTTGATTTCTTTCATGTCGTCTATTTCAAATATACGATACATTGGTTTATTAGGTTCAATAAATTTTTCAGGTCTATCCTGTTTTACTATGACCGCAGGGGTAGATTTATTATTAAATGAGTTGTATAAATTTCCAGCCCCTTCATTATTTACAGAAAATGTCTCATCGGAAAATAAAACGCTATCATCTATATTAGGAAACTGTTCCTTAAGTTTAGGGTCTTTTAGCATTTCTCTAAGTTCGACAACTAATTTCTGCCAATCTTTTTCATACGCTTTAGGATTATCTCTCGCACTTAAAAAAGTAGCACGAACCATATTTCTTAAAGAAGAAACATTTTTTACTACGCTATCGAATTGGGTAAAAGCCATTACCCTCACACCATTTCATCACTTGGGGTTAAAGCGGCATCCTCGTTAATTGTTAGTGTATGCTTAAGACGCTTAAGTTTTCCGAGTGCTGTTTCCAATGCGGCCTCAACATCTTTGTCTTGTGAATCTTCCGCGTTTCCATCCGACTCAATTCGTATTTCTTCTTCGTCGGGTTCCGCCTTATAGGTCATATTCTCCGGCATAAGTTTGGTTTCGTATTCCCTGCGAATTAAATTAATTTGTTTGGTGATGGTCTTAGCGGCTAATCTTTCAACATCAACTTGCTTTCCAGCCTTCTCATCCTTTTGTTTATCGGCAGGTTCGTAGCCTAATGCGTTTGTAAGTAATACTGTAAGTTCGGTCAGTTGTGTTAAAACATCTACACCTTGTATGTCTGCTTCATCTGCTATCATTTTTTCTTTGCTCATATTGTTCCCTCCAAATTTTTCACAAGTGAATCTAAATCATTCCAATCCATTTTTGAAATTACATCACCGCTGGGCATCCCTGCTTGAGTTTTTGCACTTGGTCTCGGACTTCGTACAAATCCAGCCTTCATAATTGCTGTGTCCGAGTCTTCTAATTTTTTCTCTAAATCCTTAACCTTATCGGATAGGGCCTTCAATATTTCTAAAATTTCAATTGTTGTTTCTTCTTCCATTTTTTATTCCTCCTCATCATATACCATATCGTATAATTTTTTGTATAGATTTTCATATTTCTTTCTTAGTGATGCGGCGGTCTTAACCATTTGTAGATTTTTGACTCCCAACTTCTCCAAGAGTTCGGCCTCTTCATCCTCCGCTAAACCGTCAATTATATTTATAACTTTGCCCAAACGGAGGTAGTCTTCACCGAAGTATTCTGTTGGATGGGCGTTTTGAAGCATTGTTTTAACCTTGCGTCTTTCCTTAGTAGAAAGTGCTGATAGGTCTGCCTTCTTCACCTGCGTTTCATAAAAACTGCTAAGAGGTGAAGAACCATTATCAAGGTTTAACTTAATTTGAGCGATTACTTCTTCGAGATTCTTACCCCCTATTGAAAACTTTCTGCGTCTTGCTGAATAAGGTTCGTATGATATTATACCATCACGCTTCATAGCAATCGGACCTAATGATTCAGCAAATTCTTGGTTTAATTTGTCTCTTTCTTCATCCGATACCGGTTCATTTTGACTTTGTAGTTCTCTCAAATTTTGTAATCTTTCTTCTATTTCCTTTTTTGAAGGAGGACTGTTAACCTTATACGATTGTCTAATATCTGCTAAAACTGTTTTTTGGTTTTCTGTAAGTTCGTCGGAATAACTTCCAGTCATAGGTTCATAATCTTCAGGATAATTTAATTTCTTTTTATTGCGAGCAGTATCTTTAGGATATAAAGTTGGTGTTCTTTGTTTCGGTCTATTTACTGGACCTTCTTTAGGTTTTCCTGATGCTCCTGCAAATTTTTCTGGAACTACTAATTCACCTTTACCAGTTTGCTTTCTACCCTTAGCACCAAATCTTTCCGCTAAATTACTTTTAGGTTTTCTTTGTAATTGTGCTGAAGGGATTTCTGTGAGGAAATATCTACCAAACTGCTTACTACCCACCTGTTCTTGAAGCATTTCGTTGGCATCGTCTATTTGACTTTGAGTAAGAAAACCCGACATTTGATTTCCTCGGTGTAAAAAGGTGGCTATATTTTCTAATAACCTCATATCCTTTCTTGACTTGGTGTTAATAAATTGTCTAAACTTTTGTTGTTCTGTGTTTGAGTCTAAATATCTACCTGTCACTACAACCTGTCTTGAAAATTGACTTGCTAAATTGTCATTTAACATTCGTTGTATTGCATAGGCAATTGAATTATTACCACCCTTTTCGTCTACAACATTATTAATAGCGTTAATAAGTTTTTTAATAAATAAATCTTTATCTCCAACTTCTGGTAATGGTTCGTAATGTTTAGCCAACCATGTAGAAATATCGTTAAACTTTCCCGAAAGGTCTTGATTGGTAGGAAGAATTAATCTATTGTTTTCTCTACTGTATCTTTTAGTATCGGAAACCTGTAATGAAACTCTATTGTAATTTTCATCCCTATTAAAGTCAATTGACTTCTTATTAACCATCATAGTAAGTTTGTCTATATATCTATCAGCAGGATTAGAACTGTCTAATGAAGAAGAAGAAGATTCTACTAAAGCCATAATATCTGTGAATTTATCAGGATTTTTTTCTCGGTATTTATCAATAATAGGTGAAGAACCACTGTCCACGAATTCATCTAATGAGATAATAAAGTCATTGAAATCAGCATTTGTAATTGGTCGTAGGATTGTTCTTATTTGTGGTAGGGTTGTTTTTGTAGTCAAATTTTGTTGTGCCGCTTCAAATTCCACCCTTGTATTTTCCTCAGCATCTTCAATCATTTGTGATTCTAATTCCTTTATCTCACTACGAAGTCTTAAAATCATCGCTTCATCATTAGAAGTTCTTCTATCTTCAATTATATTTTCATAATAACTTAATCTTTCTTTTGCTTCTTCTAAATCTTTAGCATCTTTAGAAGGTTCAATATCCTTAGATTCTACCTTTCGACCATAAGGTGCATCATAAGGTTTATCTTTCGGCATAACCCTATTAACATTTGCTTTATCATAGTCAACAATATTTTCTTTATAATGTAAAGCCGCCGCTTCTATTGTAAGAGGTAGTTCTGGGTTAATTAATTTTTTACCGCTATCTGAACCCATTCCCGGTCTTGTTTTACCTTTTCCTGATTCTATAACATATATGGGGTAAAATTCTCCTTTACCATAACCATCATCAATAATTTCTCCAGCATCATTAATTTGAATGTCTTTTTTATTTCCAAAGGCTAAGAAAGGATTTGATTTCTTATACGACTGTAAAGTTTGTTTATCCTGTTTAATTTTTTGTAGCAATTCTTGTCTTTCTTTTCTTTTAGATGTATTAACAAGTCGTTGTGCTTTATCTTCATTTACAGAAATAGCATCTTCTAAAGCAGGAACTTTTAATGCCTGTCTAATCTTAATCTCAACTTCATTAAGAGTAGCATTAGGCTTAATATTTCTCTTTAGAATTGTTTCCCACATACTTACACCTGTCTAAATTTTTTGGACATTTTTGGTCCGGGTCGAATAATTCCGGGGATAACAGGGTCTGCCTCAAAGTTATCCGGAGGAACTTCGGGAACATTCATTGTTAAGTCCACAGTTTTCTTAGGCGTAGGTTCCGGTTTATTAGCCTTTCGCTCAAGGTCTGCCAATTGTTGTTTCGCTTCATCTAATTTTCTTCTTATTATATTACTCATATTTATTTCTCCTTAATTTGGACTCATATTTCTTCTTGCTATTTTCTTAATTTGTATTGCTTCTGGATTTTTTTGCAAATACTCTTTTATTTCTTCTCTTACCATCAATTTAAAACTGTCTTCTGTGTTGTTGTATGTTGCTTGACTTATATACCGGCTAAATAATTCGATATAAAAATCTATTTCATTTATATTGATTGACGGCTCATTAAGCAATAAAGGCATCATTGCATTAGATAAAGCGTGTTCATTTACATTTCCTATATAAATTCCTCTTAAATTAACTACCATATCACCACGCCGAGGGTCCAAATCGGAAACAGTTTCTTTACCTGTAAAGTTATTAAATGCCTTCCAACTAAAAGGAAATGTTCCATCTCCAGCATTCATACCTAATCTATAACCTTCATCTCCAGCAGAATAAAAGGCTTCAAATTCCGTATTAACATATACACATGCGGCTTTTGACCCTTTTGTATTTTTAAAAATGTGTCCGTCAAGTCTTTCCTTTATTGCAGATTTAACTCTCGCTTTAAAAACTTGAGGTGTTAGTATTGGGGTAGTGTTGTTTCCTTCAAAAACAGATTTAACAGCCGCAATAATTTCAAATTCATTTAACTCTTCATTATTTTTAGAACTTACATCCCTTATATTATCATTTTCCTTAATCCATTCTAAAAAAGGCTTTGATAATTGTTCAACTATATTTCCAAATAATTTATCATCGTATATATGCTGAACAGATGTATAACATATATCAACAGTTTTTTGACCTTGACCTTCTATATCATGGTAGAAGGTGTCAAATGGAAATATAACTAATACGCCGTTTGTATTTTCAAAAAATAAATGTCCTGACCTTTGCCTTGTGACTTTATTAAATCTCATAGGTTCATAATGTAAAGTTAAGGGGTGGTCTACTACCCCTTGTCTTCTTAATACTTCATCACTTAAATTATACATAGACCTCTCGGCTGGATTAGCAGGTTTGGTTAGACCCACTCTACCCTTATCACTCACTACTAAATCTTTAGGTTTAGAGATAAGACTGTTAATTAAATTAATTAAATCTATTCTAATATCCCAATCTTGAAAATTAATTTTAAATTGACTGGCATCATCAACAAGAGATGGCCTGATTACATTTATTTCTTTATTGTTTAAATCTATTTCTACAAAATATTGATATAAATTTCTTGATAAATAATTGTCCAAAGTATATTCTATTATAAAGTCTCTCTGCAAACTTCTAAATATATTATTATTACTCTCTATACCTTCAATGGATATTAAATATAAACCACCTGTTGTTTGCTTTGATGTAGAAAAACCTTGTCCCGACAGTATCCTTTTTGTTTCTTTTTCATACATAGTTGGGACATAATTAATAGCAATATTATCACCCTTAAGGCTATATGCTCTATTTTCCATAAAACTTCTTACGAATTGGAAATATTTCTTTTCAGTTTCTGTATCAAGTTTGCCACCCGATTGTTCAAGGTTTCTATTCATATATCGTATGGTATTTTCTTGTTCATCGGTTAAAGGTTCTAAAACACGGGCTTTAAGTATTTTTTCTTTACTAATTTTAGGACTGTATTTTCTTTGACCTCCTGTGGATATAAAGCCCCCTAATGCTCTATCGACATAAGCATAAAGTATGTTATAAAATAGTTCTCTTACCCTTGAGAAATTTTCATTCTTTCCTGTAAAAAATTTTCTTGATAAGGGTTTATAACTTCCCCATGCTTCCTGATAAGCCTTAATGGATAATTCTATTGCTTCACCCAATTTTACATTTTTACTCGGTTTATCAAATTGTAAAATACCTATGTTCAATCCCCTTAATGCTTGTTTGTTGTTAACTTGAGCGGCACTATCACCAATAGATGGAATATAGTAAATATTTTTTTCTATACTTCTTGTTGGGGTAAAAAAATTCTTATCAATATCGGCATATGCAAAACTAAAATAATTATCAAAGGTAACATATTCACCAACTATTTTTTTTCCTCCATCTTTAACTCTTCGTAAAGCGTATCTTCTAACCTTTGCTACTAAAAAGTTTTGAGCATCAGTATCTACTAATTTATCAAAGTTGTTAACTTTAAAATCTTCTGTAAATTTGAGTCTTGGTTTAAATTTAAGGCCCTCTACATACCTATTATTTTTCCCTCCCGTATGAACACCCTGACTTGAAACGCTAAGTGTCTTTTGTAATTGACCTAAAGTATATCCGGTATTTATGACAACATTGAAACTAAACGATGTTCTACCAATAACAATAAACAAGATAGGTTTGGCCTTGCCACCAACTTCTTCTGTTAAAGATTTTAACTGATTCCAATGTCTAATATACATTTCAACTTCTTCAAAAGTATCCCTTTTAAAATTTGATAAATTATTGTTATTAATGCTGTCTGTTATTTGACTTAAATCTCCTACTTCCCTTATACTATCAAAATTACCTCTTGTCGCTATTTCCCATATTTCGTCACCTGCTACTTTACCAAACTGCTGTAGAGTTTTTGTACTTCGCGCTATTTCTGAAACTACAAATAATGAATTAGCATTAATTAAATCAACAAATTCAGGAGATTCGAGTTTTTTATTAAGCCAATCCCCAACACTTATTGTAGAAAAAATGTAAGAATCTATTACAATAGATTCACGAGAATTAGAACGAAGAACTAATATTAACCTACCATCTAAACTATCAACTTTGTTTAATATATCATTATAAACTTCTGCCTCTATATCTAGTTCTACTAAATCCTTTTCATTTATTTGAAAAACATATGAACCCCTTGAGGTAAATCTGTATATACTCTCAAATTTACTTAAAAGAAGTGAAATTTCACTGTCTCCCATTATACCCTTGTAAATCACCTTATTCGCCTCTCTGTTCTTTTATCTACATTTTTATTTCCAGCGTCACCGGGAAGTCCACTAAATCTTTTATCGGGAGGTGAAGGCATTCTTGCCTTTGGGGTATAGTCAGCCTTATCTGCTACTTCACCCGCTACTTGACCCTTACTTTGTCCACTCATTAATGCTTGTTCTTGTAGTTGTCCTAATTGTGATTGGTCTATATTAGTTCCAGCAAATTTATCAGTTTCTATCGGCTTCTCTTCTTTTTTATCAACATCAACCTTTGTAAGCCCCTCTTCTGGGAATTTCTTAAAGATAAAGTCTCCATCTTCATTCATATCAACATCGAAACCAAGATTTTTCATTTGAATAGCGAGTGTAACTTCCATTTCTCTTCGGCGTAATACAGCCATTTCATCTTCTTCTTCCGAGCGTAAAAGTTGAACTCTCCAATCTGTTATACCAAATTCATCCATCATAAATGGGAATAGATATTTGTTATAGACACTTTGAGCCATTTCCACAGCACGATTTGTAACGAGAATTTGCATACCCTCGGAGTTAAGTCCACCGGAAGCCGTATTGTCTGCCATGAAGATATTACTTACACCATAGAAAGCCGAAATTCTTGTTCTTAGGTCTTCCTTTACAGCAGTATAATCCATTTCTTTTAGACTGTTCATAAAGGGAATCCATTCAACAGAACCACGAGAACCACCTTCGGATTCAATACCCATAATAGGAATGTAGTGTGGGTCTTGTTCTAACTTTTCCTTAACACCCTTCCAATACTTTACCAGCGACTCCATGTTATTAGTCTGCACAGCAAGAATACCCTTCGGTGTTCTCATTTTTTGATATGAAGTGCTAATATAAGACTCCATAGCCTGTAAGGTAAATATATAATTAAACAGTGTAATTACTGGAGGGTGACCGTATAATCTTGTAGGTGAATATTTACTAAAATGAACCACTTCACCTGTAATATAATGTTGTTCTGCTTGAGCAGTTTTATTTGTAAATTCGATAGGGTGTAGATTACTTCCACACACACCACACTTTTCATATCTTTCTTCGGAAATGAAATCTCTATGTGTAACACAAGTATATCTATGGTGTCCTCTATCACCATCTTCATCAACTTCAATAAACATTGTAGTTGGGTCGCCTCTATAAATTTCATTGATTTTAGACATGGCTATTTCACCATTTTCTTCTAAGAAATAATCCTTAACTAAAATTAGGAACGCATCATCCATAACATTGAGGTCAGTTTCAAGTTCCTTTAGAATATCAATAAATAACTGGTGTGAATCATTTACATGGTTCTTAAAGAAATTTTCTGCGTAGACCTTTTGACTGTAATTAGGAGTTCTTAAATCAGTAGATTTACAATTCATACATTCATCTACATCTTTTTGGTGTTCGTAGCCGCATGAATTACATTTCTTATCAAACGCCTTCTTCCATTCATATCCTCGTCGGAAAACTTCATTCTTAAGTTGAACTAAACAGGTTCTAACAACTGTTGAATTTTTAGCCGTATCGTAAAGATAACTTCCTGCGTAATGTTGGGGGTATCTACGCTCTTGAATACCTAAATTATAAACTTCCTTTTCAGTAGGTATGGGGGTTCTCCTTCGTATTAATGTTCTAAACCTATCTCTTAGTCCCATATTTATTCCTCCTTAACAATCGAATCCATTTGGTTCATCAAATCCCATTTGCAGTTATCCTTATACTTTGATATATTGTCTGCTTGTATATCATATTTTTCAAATTCAACAGCACCTTGCTTTCGGGCATCCTTCCAATTTTCCCACTTAATAAGTTTAAAAATTTCTACCATTCTGTCCTTCGCCCACGGTTCTTTCTTATAATGTTTTTTAATTTTAATAGCCTCTTGTAAAAGCCGCCCTTGTTCCTTTTTCATACGAAGGTGGGGTAGGCACTTGTCTAACAATTTTGTAATATCGTTTTGACTATAAAAGTTTAACCTATGTTGACTTCGGTTATTTTCTCCCACCTTTTGGTCTAAGTGTAGGCGACCAATTTTTAGTTCCTTCTCCATTTCTTGGAAGAAAGCCCTTCCTCTATCACCGGTAGCAATCATTCCAACACGGGGAGAATATGAAGAGTCCATAGTAATATACCCATCCGAATCAATAAATCCTGCTACATATCCGTAAAGGTCCTTTTTAATAGAATCACTAAGAATGTAGTAGTCACCATTAACATTAGTGGCATTAATTCTTCTCAACATTTTAGAAATTGTCTGTGGTGTAGTAGAACGGTGATAACTTTTTGGTAACATAGAGTGAATACTATTACTTGAGATGCCCGGATTATTACAAATAGTTTTAGTGATAATATTATCTAAAACATCTTGTCTTGACTTTCTAATTGATTGGTGAGAAATATCTTTTATGATAGAGCGTATGTTTTTCTTACTCTGTTTAAATACTTTAGTATAGTCGGAATACTCTTTGCCGTAATCTAATTCATTCTTAAATATGTTAGCCTCCCACATCTTAGTTAAATTATCCAGAATTTCAGTTCTTAAATCTCCGTCTTTGATATATTCTAATTTTCTTAATGTGACTATATCAGGTGTAAGTAGTTTTAGTGCGGATTTATAGGGAGAAACCCAATATATAGAATCTATGCACTTGTTTAAATGTTCACCATATGCGTTAATTAAATGGTCTATTGTTTTACTCATCTTCATTCTTGAGTCGCCCTTTAATTTTCTACGCATACCTCTCAAATCTTTGATAATTGCAGGTATAGGTTTGTTATCAATTAGAGGTTCTTCGGGGAAGGTGGATAGCATATTTCTTGCATCAGTAAGATTAACTTGGTATATTTTAGAAATGTCCTTGATAATTTCTGTTTCATCAATAGATTGGTATGGTAGCCATTCACTAAGTCTTAATAAATCCTTTACTTCTTTCTCTTTTTCCGCTTCAACTTTTTGAGCCTCTTCAAGTTCTGGTAATTTTCTACGAAGTTCGTCTGTATCAATTTCATCTTCCTTACATATTAATTCCATATATGCCACCTCCAAAATCCTGTTTCGGCGTTCCGAAAAACCCGCTACTATCTATGTCTATGAAAGCATCATTAAAAGACTTTGTGGCGTGATTGGCTAATGCAAGTGCAATAACAATATCATCGTGTGCGCCTAAGCCCTCAATTTTTCCTGTACTGCTAATACCGAATGCTTCGAGTTCCTGTATAATTGCATCCGAAACTGCTTTCGCCTTTTCGTCTGCATAGGGTAGTATAATTTTATTATTCTCTAAATTCATCTGCAAGTTAAGAATAATTTCTTCCTTCTTCTTACGGTGCATTGTAAATTCTTTTACGGGGAAGTCGGATATGTCACGCAGTTCCATAGCGAAAGACTTAGCGAATGTGTTAGTTTCAATCATTACAACTTCAGGTTTATATCTCTCGCAAAGGTCTGTAATGCGGGTAATGTGAGAACGGAAGTCCATATTTTTTTCTCTTACCATCCAAACCACCTTTTTATTCATATCTTCATCTACTTCAATAACCATCATTACTGTGTAGTCGCCATCTGCTGAAAGTGAGGGGTCGTAGCCAATGTAGTATTTGAATGCCTCAGTATTACCATGATACGATAACTTACTTGTTCGGTCTTTAGACTTGTCGATAAATTCTTTTCCGAATAACATTGTATTGGATGAAATTGGTATGCAAAGATATTCTCTTGTGAACTTAGAAGAACCTATTTCTCTTCTTCTCTTTTCTAAAGAATCAATATCCCAACGAGAAGGCCAAAGAGCATCACCCGTTTGATTTATCGCTGGATAGCGTTGCACATCATATTCAGGGTTTTCCTCTAATGCTGCAAATATATCAGTGTATGTGAAAGGTGTGCCGACCATTCGTAAAGTAGCGGTGTGGTGAAGAGTAGGAATCATGTCTCCCCAAAACCAATCTGTGACTCGCTGTATGGCGGCAACAGAAAACTCCTTCATAGGGTCGTCAATAATAATCTCTTGAGGGTGAAGTCCACGAATCTGTGAACCAACGGAACGCTCAAGTATTTCATTTCCATTTGTTAATCTCA
>Ga0209337_1002369_pt1 | contig 13674 bp, 28 predicted proteins | sample LinPmetageLP53_FD_184044 | JGI IMG/M metagenome (GOLD analysis project Ga0209337, IMG submission 184044) | Marine viral communities from the Pacific Ocean - LP-53 (SPAdes) (version 2) | ecosystem: Environmental > Aquatic > Marine > Oceanic | place: Pacific Ocean | collected 2010-02-08
GCCCCCATTATATTATACTATTGGGGATTCCGTAATTACATATAGCCAATTACATATACCTAGTAGCTATACCTAAAATGCAAAAAACTTGTTATTTTTCCGTTATAGGTATAAGTAAAAGGTATAGGTAAATTATATGCATGTCAGGCAAACCAATACAAACAATTTTGAATAAAGCAGATACGGAAATTTTTGAAGAATACAAAAAGGAAAATAATTTTACATCAAACTATCAAGCATTGAGAAGTTTAGTTTCTATGATACCAAAATTCAATCAGGTCAATGACGGAAGTTTATTGTTGACGGGTAACGTTGCAGAAGATAAAAAAACTCTAGATGATACTCCAAGAGATGATTTGTCTAAATTCTTGAATACTCTAGAAAACAAAAGCAGAAAAGAGAAAAACACAATCAAAAGAACGGGAGCATTTCACAACGAGAATTTTAAAAATGATTTAACATCTTTGTTATGCGGTGATGTGGATTTGTACGAGGTCAAGTATCATGTCGATTGGTGGTATAACGTAAATCAAATTTCTACTGCACTCTCAAGAAAAGGAGTTTCTAGTGCATTAATTAAGAAGTATGAAAAAGCCGATATTGTTGAAAAATCTAAAGGAATTAAACGAGCAAAATTATATAACAAAATACTGCACTAACTCAAGCAGAGAGAGATTTAGACTGTTAAACAAGGCTCGATTTATGCTGATTAGCGGAACTTTATCACAAGAGAGTTATGATATTTTTATGGAACACATGGAAAGATGATTGTTTTAAAATGTAATCACAGGGTTTTGATTGCAAAACCCTCAACGAGTATGTATATTTGTAAAAAATGTGAGGAGGAATTTTTGTTAAATGATTTGTAGATTATGCGGCAAGTGCGTAAGACAGATTGAAAACAGGCATAATTGGCAGATGGGTCATTGTGCTAGGTGTCACTATTTGGGATTGAAATCCGCTTACGGTTATCGGGGTAAAATGAAAGTGAAAGTTATTGCTAATGCGTTGTAAATCGTGTGAAAAAACTCATAATCATTCAAACAAAGGAAAAACATGGAAAGAATACCAGCTTTGCAAATCTTGTTTTAAAATTTATAACATGAAAGTTGATAGTTATTAATCATGCAGGAAAGAGTTTGCAAGTATTGTAATTTTGAATTTGGGGATAAAATACAAATGTATCAATCTCAACGACATGGTTATTTTATTTGCCAAGAATGTTTCAAGGATAGACAGGATAAGAAACTAGCAATATGATTGAATTTGAAAAAGGGGATAAACACCCAGATGATAAAAAAGTAATTATCAATAAACATCAAATAACTTTCAAAGAATTAGCACAATGTATTGTTGTACTTTGTCAAAATGAGGATAATATTTATCCTAAACCTAGATTTCGGGGCGGGGATATGTTGAAAGATTTTTTGATTGAATGTATAGATTCCAGAAATGTTACAGATGAAATTTGTAGGAAATACAAACTTTGACACCAATGCAAAAACTAACTTTAGAAATTTTAAACGACTGCATGAGCATTGTTGAGAAAAGAGTTTCAAATCCAGTTTACAAAAAGGTAATTAAAACAATGGGATACCCTTATGCAAGAAAAGAGATTCTTAGAACAAGTGACGCTGAATTAAAAAAAGATATGAATTTGGTGTATAATCGATTGAAGATTCATTTTAACAAAAAGGCACTAAAAGACGAGATTGATTTTAGTAATGGAATTTCAGACATTAAGGTCCCTAAATTTTTATCAAAACAAGTAGGGGATTACTTTTGAAAATTAACTTTACCACTAAAAAGATTGAAAAGAAACTTTATGAAAAATCAATCCTTACTTACATTTATGACCATTATTTGTTTAATGATTACAAGAAATTAGTCGAGCAAGACAAGTGGGAAATTAATGTTAGAACTTTGGCAGATTTCAAGTGGAATTTTTATGATAAGAATATTAAAAATTTATCCAAAAAAATGCCGCATGGAGTGACGGGGGATAATGTTATCGAATGTTACGTTACTGATGAAAATAACAGAATGTATTATCTGCAGAACATGATGGTTATCTGTCACGAACTTTCACACATGCTTTTGAAAATCTATTACCCGCAAATTCGAGGCACGTTGACTTATGACGATACGTGGGGCAAGGCGGGTGATGAACGGAATTTCTTTTCAACGGAAATTCACAACCGAGTTTACGAGGGTAAGACCCGCAGGTTTACAACGTGGCATAACGGGAGTGAGTTTTTCTTTTATGGCGTGGACATTGACGACTTGACAAACCAACGAAATCAAGATAACGGGTTATAGTATCAAAAGTATTCTTTTTATTCTAGTTGTTTTTATAATAATTATGTCTAAAATGACAACTACAGACGGGGGATATGGAAGCATATCTTTTGGTTATAGCGGTGAGATGGATTTTGGGGAGTTTTGTAATAGTGAAGCTCCTCAACAAATGGTAGTTTTTGAAGAAAATATGCAAAAATTATTTGATGGAATAGAGTTTACAGATATTGATGGAAATGAAAACGTGTTTCATTATGATGAAACAGACACAATTTCATTTTATATTAATTCTGATTACAGACTAATTATGGTCTGTAAAGGAACTACTAGTGAAGAACGAGCTAGAGCATATTTCGGAATTATAGAAAACACAAAAAATCTTACAATGCTATTAATAGAAAGTGAAATTACAGATAGAATATTATTTTCACTTGAATAATATCATACCCTTTTTTTTTATTTTACGTCATAAATTTATTAATTCACATAATGAATCATTAACATGACTGATGAAACAGACAGATTTTCAGAATTAAGTAATACGATTAAAGAGGGATTATCAGAAGAATTTAGCACGATAAAAGGGTCAATTAACGAACTATCTAAAAATATGAATTTGAATACAAAAGAAACTGAGGGCATGACAAGTGTTTCAGAATTTGTCGAACATCTTAACACATGTGAAAATGACGAATGCGAGATTCATCAAGCTCAAAATACTGCAAATAACAATAATTACATGAAGGGATTTTTACTAGGGGCTAAATTTGGTAAACAAAAAAGAAGTTAAAAAAAAGGCTACAAAAAAAGCCGCCCCTGCTGTAGAACCGACTTTGGAAAAAGTTGAAAATTCTATTACTTCAAAAGTTGTCCAGATGTTAGCCCCTGAAATGAATAAATCAATCGAGGCAAAGTTTGAGGAAATGAAAACCATATTCACAAACGAACTAAAGGACATTAGGTCGCACATGGAAGCAGCTCCTGCAATAGACCCTGCAGTAGTTGACCCGCCAACAATGCCAGTAAATGAAGCGGGATTGACACAACCCCAAGCTCAAGAAAAAGCGGGTCTTGATAGTTTGCTCCCTATCATGCAAATGCTAGGAATTACAGGGGGTCAACAGAATCAAGGGGGTCTGAACAATATGTTCATGGAAGCTATTATGAGAAAATCATTGGCAGACATTACAAGGGGCGACATGATGAATGAAATGATGTCTAAAGCCATGTACAAAAAATTAAGTGGCGGTGATGATATGCCTGATGGAATTACAGAAACCACAGATAGTTTGATGAATCCATTACGAAAGTATGGCGAAAAAGCCAATAAATCCTAATAAATAGATGAACGGTTATTGAAAATTATGGATTGCTTTGAACAAATTAATCAAACTGCAAAATATGCAAATGATAAAAAAAGCATTGTTTTTACTGATGGATTAAAAAAATTTTCATCTAAAAAATTATCTTATAATATTCAAAGTGAAAAAATGGATAATTTAATCAAATTAATTCATCAAAATTATGCTAAAGTGAGAAAATCAAGTACAGCAAAATCAGGGGTTGAAATTTCATTAACTGCAAAAGGGAGAGAAATTTTAAAAATTATGGAGAGTATGAAGAAAAAATGAAATGTTTCAAACAAGAAAATATCTATGATAGAATTTCAAAAAGATTAAAAAAAGTTTTTGATACTAATACGGTTGAATTTTTAACAAGAAGTAAAAGTGAATTTAGAGAATATGTTTTTGTTGTTAAAACACCAATTATAAACAGAAAAAAACAATATGCGTGGTCTGTTATGTTTCCTGATAGGTCATATTATTCAATAGACAAATTACCTGATGGAAATAGTTTAAGTTTAGTAGTTAATGTTAGTGTGCAGGATTCTGAAAAATGAAATGTTTTGAAAGTCCAAGCGGAATGAAAGACCCTATGATGTGGCACAAGCGTCAAAGTGTACGGGATTTCATAAGACAAAAACCAATGTTTTCACAGCTTATGCAGGCTTCAAAACAATGCATGCAGGCTAATCCGCATTTAAAAAATGACGTAAAGGGAGCAATTCAATGCGAAACTATACACCCGCAAACTTTGTCAAACTTTTCAAACTTTACGTTTCATACGCACCCGCATAACATTCCATACCCCTCCCAAACTGACAAGAACACGACAAAGGAACTAAAGAAAAAATATCTCTTAATTGGTGTAGTTCCGCAAAACAAAACCTATGTTTTTAGTGACGCTGATAACTTTGAAAGTGCAATAGCCACAATTTAGAAATGTCTAATGCGTCTTATGAAAGGGCTAGTGTTCATACTTGTGCTGATGGATTTGTTTGCAAAGGTCACAAGGTCACAACAAAATATACAGATAGAAAAATTGGAAAATTGGAAGCTAAAAGATTAGGAAAATCAGAAGATACAAAAATTGTAACTGAATCTAATTTTTGTGACCGTTGCAATCAGTCATGCAGTACAGAAATCATTGAAAATCAAAATTATAGAGATATGACGGGGCGGGGTTCATGTATAACTAAAAAGAAAAAAGCAATTCCCTGCAAGGTATGGCGTGACCCTGAAACTGGAAAAACACTAAAAGAAATGATGAAAGAACTAACAGACATTAAGAAAAAATATAATTTAGAATGATTTTTCTATTAAATACTACTGTCATACTAAAATTATCATGGATACTTTAAACAACGATTCATTCGCACAATCACTTTCAACAGAAATGTTTGAAATGAGAAAACGAAGAAAATCAAGAAAGTGCAGACGTTCTTAGAATCATGGACAGTCTATCACTTGAAAAGCAAGTTAATGACTTGCTAGCTACAAAATTCGAGCAACCTGAATTTGAGCAAGTAAATCTAAAAGGTATATTTGGAAAGGATATGCTAATTGGTTCTGCAGGAACTGCACTATCTGTACAGATAGGCAATATTGTAGGAAAATTCTTGCCAATAGGACAGCTCCCAACTGGAACTTCTAGCATATTAGCAGGAATACTAATGCAGAAATTCGGTGGTAATAATTCAACACTTAAAAAATTAAGTGAGGGAATTATTCAAGGAGGTATTGCAACAGCTATGACCCCGTTCACAAGCGGTTTAATCCCTGCACAATTTAGCCAAGAGGTTAAAGAAGTAGTGCAAGAAGCGGAAATAAACCCTTTAACCAAAGGAGTTATGTGGTAATATCATGTCTAACAACTCAGGTTTAGTTTTGAACTGCACAGTTACAGTTGCAGCTTTAGCTCCCGCAGCTACAGTACAGTCAGTAACTATGCAAACTTCGCCAACGGTTACGGGAGTGCAAGAACTCCAAGTGCCGTTGACAGAGAACTGGATTGCAACTGATGTTTACATATTAGCTGCCGCCAATGGTGGAACAATCACACAACCGATTGTAACTATGGATAAAAATAGAGGTCGTACTCTAGTTCAAACTCCACCATTAGCTGCCATGTTAATCACTAGTAACACCCGTCCACGTTTTAGTCCTCAACCAATTGGTTTCGAGGGAGGTAGCATAATTCGTATGTTCACAACAACAACAACTACTGCTGTAGGTGCAGAAAACATTATCTTTAGTGTAGCAATCTCTATAGTTTAGAGATTCTACACTTTCATTTTTTTAATAAATACTAGAAAGTGATTTTAAAATCATGTCTTTATTTGATTTAGCTTTGACAAAGGGTGCAGGAAATCCTTTTGACGCTTTGACGTTGGCACGAATAGCCGCACAGACTAAAAAATATCAAAAGCCTATTGTTACAAGTCTTTATTTAATTCCGTTGACAATTATTGCATTTTTGGTATTGAAAAAATAATGTCTAACAATCCCTATCAAATAGGTGATATTCAATACTGGAAAGACGGTTCAGCAACAAGATTTGACGCTAACAGTTTGGCATTTAAAAAAGCGGTTTACGGTTCATACGGAAGCACCACTATTATGAGTGACAAGGATTCGCAAAAATCTGGGATACAATTAATTTTAAATCCGAATGATGTTACTATTTCAAAAGCAGACGCATTAAGAGAGCAAAACAGAATTAATAGTTTTGAAAGATATTATGGTTCACAATTTTCAAAAAGTGGAACTTGGAGTTCTAGAGTTTCAAAACAGCAAAAAGCAATCGCATACAGAAGGCTTGAGGACATTGACAACAGAAAAAACATAATAAATTCCATTTTATTAAATCCTGCAAATATTGAAAGATGGGCTAATGAGGAACGATTGATTCAGGAAGAAGAAGAAGAAAGACTTTTGCAGATTCAATTAGAAAAAAAAAGAATACAAGATGAAATTGATAGAAAAGAATTTGCTAGATTAGAAATATTAAAAGAAAAAGAAAAATTGGAAAGTATTAGACTAGCTGAAATTGAAGGACAAAAAAGGGCAGCTTTGCAAGCTGCAAGAATTGAAAAAATAAAACAAGATGAATTTAAAAAATTAGCTGAAATTGAATTGAAAAAAATTCTTAATACTGAAATAATGCCTACAATACCCCCTGAAATTATCCCTGCAGTAGTTACAACTTCGAGCTTGATACCGTTGGGAATTTTGGCAATTTTATTAATAAATAGTAGCAGGGGCAAAAAGTAAACATGGCTAACGAGGGTTCTACTAGATTGACTACAGCACAACTAAAAGCCATGATTTCAGGAGGTGCAACAAGGTCACAACTGCCAACAAAAGCTAGCGGGTCAAGTGTTATGAGTACTCCATCATCTGCCAATGCCGCATACTTAGCCGCAGTAAATCGTGCAAGAGAAACCGCAGAATTTAGAGCTGCACAAACACAAACTGCACGAACTATTTCAAAAGCTAGAACCGCACAGATGATTTCAGTAACGGAAAACGAAAAAGAACTTCCAAACTTTGACGCACAAAGCGAACAATTCAACCAAAATAACAACGTAAACCCTGCTTCATTATACACAAATCAACCCGTTAACGTAACGGGTCAGGGTCAAAGCTCCATAATGGATTATGGATTAAGCACAAATGCAAATTATAATTATGCTACACAAATGAACGACTATCAAAGTGCAAACCCTCAACAGTCTGTTAACTTGAATCTGTCAAGCGAACCATACTTTACTGCAGGGTTATCTTCAATTCCAGACGACAACGAGGTTAAGACCTCATTATTGGGAGGGGATATTCAACACCAAGAAACAGATGTTAACACTAACCTAGAATATGAACTTCCATTAGCACAACAATCAGAAACTAATGTTAATTGGGCTACTGCAGGAGCTTCAATCGTTCCTATAGCTGCAATTGGTGGTCTAGCTTATGCCATGAGGAAAAAACTTTGATGTTAAACAAAACGGTTCAATGGAATACACACACATTATCAGGAGGTGTGCCAGTATTTGCATTTAATACAAAACAAAAATACGCCCCTCAAAGAATGGATAACGTTCTAGACCAAGGTCAATTTGATACAATCAACCCTAACATTTTCAGGGGTGCAAGAACTACAGACGGTCAATTAAATTTTAAGCAGTATGGATATGAGCAAAAAAGAATGTTTTCTCAAAGTTATCATGGACCAAGAAATAACGATTCTTGGGAAAATTACGTTAATTGGGCGGGTCAATAGTTATGATTTATCAGGGTCACACAGTTAATTTTTCACAACCAACAGACGCACAGTTTAACGCATTAATTCAAGCTGTAGGACAAACAAATTCCCAAGTTGCAACAAACTCTAGAAACTTGGTAAACATGGGTAGAGATATGACCAAAATTGGACAAGATATGTCCACAATTGGTCAAGACAATATTTACTTTGGAACTGCAATTACTAACCTTGACAATGCAGTAAGAAGATTAATCTCTAGTGGAACAGGTGGCGGCATGACACAGCAACAAGTTGTTGATATTGTCGAGGATTATCATGGTGATGATATTGCATTGTTGTATTCAAACCATGCAGACCAAGAGGGAAGATTAACAGACGCATTTAATGACCGTCAAATGATTGACGCTAAAGCCAATGCTACACAGGCAGAACATGGAAAATTTAATGACACTTTAACAAAAATTGGAAAGGACATGACAGATTTAGGCAATTCATTGAAAGGAAAGGCAGGGGTAAACCATACCCATGCAGACGGAGGGGGTCTAGGTCTGTCTTTGCCAATAATAGCAGTTGGAGGAATTGCCGCATATTTCTTACTCAAAGGAAAAAAGAAATAATGGTTTTTCCAGTTATAGGAATTGCATTGATAGGGTTTGCAATTTATCGCACATTTTTCAAAGGTAGAGGTAAAAAATAATGAAGTTTTTGGGAATGTGGAATCTAGGGGGCGGAGGAACGGAAGTGATTACGGGAGTGGCAAACGAGCAACTTCCATCACATACTGAAAATATTTGTTTTAATGAAAAAGTATTGTTTAGCGGGGAATTTACAAATCTTTCAAGGACTTTGGTTCATGTTACGTTAAACGGATTTGGGTCTGCACAATCATTTCACAGACATGATTTAAGAGCATACGAGTCATTTGTTGTCAAAAATTTGCCATTGGCTTCCGTTTCAATTTATGTCAATGCGGGTGAAGATATTGGATTTCACGGAATGGGTTCGTTGGTTCAAGCGGAAGATGAAGACGAATATGCTATTTGTTTGGCTAAAGCTACAATGAACGAAAAACTCCCAAATTCACCGCAATTTAATACTGATGACTATGTAAGAGTTACACAAGCTGCCGCAGCTACCGTTGATTTGTTTGTAAGTGGAGCTGATGAAGATTTTGCAGTTTACAAAATTACCGCAAGTGTTGATGCAGCTAATGTAATCGATATATTTTGGACTGATTCGGCAAATGCAAATGTCGAATTTATCGGGCAGCTAAGATTTGCAAGTGAAGGCACTTTCGTTTATGATTTTGATAATTCATTTTTGAGGAATCCAAACCGCCAAGGGGGTAAATTAAGAATGTCAACCTCAACTGCCGCAAATACAACGGTAGATGTGATAGGTCACGAAGTACACGCAGGGCAGTAACATGGAAGAGCTCATTATGGGAGTATCAATAGTTGGTTTTTCAACAATGTTATCAGTAATGATTTTTAATTCTCGTAAAAATGATACCTTGATAAGAAATTTGTGTGAACGTATCGCAAAACTTGAGGGTATGTTGGAAATTAAATTTCAAGGGGATTTAAAATAATGTCAGGCGGAATGGGTGGCGGGGTTGTAACAGAATCAGGTTTTCCGATAACTTTAGGGGATACATCAATAGCATCTGAATCAACTACCACAACCATTGACGAGTTGACTTTAACCAATTTTAAAAGAATACAAAGAGAATTGGGTACAACTTTGGGAACTACTGGAACTATTGATTTGAATTTTACCACCAACGAACTACAGCTAATGCCTGCCATGACTGGTGCAGTAACATTTACTGGAAGTAATTATGTTTCAGGTGGTTCTAAAACCATCAGAATCATAGGAGGTTCATCAGCTTACGGTTTTGCTTTTCCAGCTGGGTGGAAATTTGTAAACGAAGCACCGACTGATTTAGCCATTGGTAAATATGGAGTTTTAACTTTAACAAGTACGACTGCCGCAGAAGCGGGAGTTATAGCAGCTTATGCAGTTGAGGCTTAACCTTGGAAATTTACAATGTAGGGTTTTTAGGTTCAACATCTGTTTCATCTGGTGAATGGAATTTTGATGATGATTTTTCAACCAATAAGGGATGGTCTTTTTCAGACCCGTCAAGTACAAACAAAGTGGATACAAGTGCCCAACTATTACACGTTGATACAACTACGTCAAACACAGGGGGAATAAACAGAGCTGCTAGCATAGATATGGGTTTGGGAACGGTATCGGCTACTAATTGGGTTTTTGAGGTTTTAAATTATAGAGTTACAAGTCAGGCAAAATACGCAAACAACCACATGGCTATAACAGCAAGTACAAGTGCAGTTCCAAGTTATCAGGCGGCTTCACCTAGTGGATGGAATCCTTCACATACTTTGTACAGTTCTTTTTATCACAATGCGACAACAAACACGCAGAATTTGGGTTGGACAACAGGAGGCTCAACAGGTGATGCAGATGCAATATCTAATACTGCCCAACTTGTAACGGGTACAAATTATAACTGGCTTACAACCAGACTAAGTGCTACTTCTGCATCGCAAATAGTTTCCGTAAATGCCGACTATTCATCACCAATAACTGATCAAACTAATACAAACATTGGCTCAACTGCCAACACAATGAGCAATATTAAATTTGGCAATCTTGTATATACGGGATTTTTAGAAGGTGCACAAGTTGGAACAATAGAGCAAATAAGATTTGCTAATGGAGTTACCACCCCGCCTTGAACATTTCTAACTTTAACCAAAATCAAAAAGACAGTATTACTTTTGAGGGCGAAGCCGTAAGACTGTCAAACGAGTTTAGAAGCAAACCCGCAAGAACTTTTTTAAATCAATACGGAATAAGAGTTGATACACCTGTTAAGCAAGGTTTTGACATTGAAACATGTGACTTTTTGACAATGGCTAACTATTTGGCAGATTCAAGAATTTACAAATCAGAATCACAGATAATGTTGCTGCATAGAATAATGTCAGTAAGATTTCCAGACGAATACACAAAAAATAAATCCAAAATAGAAAACAGATATAATTTAGAAATGGAACTTGTAGAAAGTCAATCTAAAAACGATGTTTCATGGTTTGGGGAGGTTGGATTTCAAAATAAAATTAGACTGGATGGAATTTTAACCGATAACAGTAACAAATTAATTGAAAACAAAGATAAGACAATTAAAATAATAAGAAAATAATTAAATCTAATAAATAGATGAAAAATAAAATCATATTATGACTTTACCAATATCTAAAGTGAAAATTGCGGCACTTATCGGTTCAATAATTACAATACTAACAATCATTCAAAGTGTAATAATTTGAGCTGCCCCTTTAACGTAAAACACAACAACCCAAACCACAAACACTATCATTGTAGATTCTGCAGCTTGGTATTTTGTTATCCGCTAATCTTGGCTCAGCACGCCATTAAAAGACATGATGGAAAAATCAAACTTCCAGTTTTAGGTTAAAAGTATATTAAAGATAATTGGGTTATTATTCATAATGACAAGCACAACGATAAAAGTAGAGTCTGAAACCTTAGAGCTTTTCAGAAACTACAGAATTCAATATCAAGCAAAACACAAAATCAGTAAACTAAATGATGATGGTTTTGTAAGATACTTGTTAGGAAAAAAAACACAATGACACAAACAAAATCAAAACAAACTGATTTGAACGACATAGTAGGAAAACAACAAGATTCCGAAAGTGAAGGTTCAATTCAGGAAATTTGTGGTTTCGATACAGAAATCCAAATTTTAGATGGAGTAGTAAAGGAAGGTAAATACGGCAAATTCGCCCTAATTACAGTCCTTGAAGATATTGTAGAACGTAAGGTTCACAGCTCTTCAAAGCCAATAATTGAAACCATTGAGAACTTGATTCAATCAGATTCTTTCAATGGAAAAGATACCGTAGGGTGTAAAATCAAAAAAGGCACTTCATCAAATGATAGAACGTTTTATTCATTAGTTGGATTAAAGGAATAATCTAAAAAATGTTTAAAGTATCTATCAAACCCTTTTCTTTTCTTCTTAACGAGGTAAACCATGTTTAAAGCTCCGTCTGATTTTAAGACAAATCCAACGCAGGCAAATTTTATTTTAGATTTTATTAAATCAAATCCTGAATTACAAAATACTTCATCTAAAGTTATAGCGGAACTGCTTCCAAAATTTGTATCTAAAAAAATTCCTGATGGTAAAAAAATTCCATACGAAACTGTAAGGGCTAGATTATCAGAATTTCAAAAGTTAAACATTGTATCTAATGATGATGGACAGTTTAGCTTTACAGAAAATTGGTATAAGAAAATTCTAAAAACGGGTCAAACAAAAAACCCAAAAAAAGAAACTTCAATAAAAATTGAAATCTACACTTTTGAAAATAATGATGAAGATAGATATGATGAATTGCTTGCAGGAGCTTTAAACGGTCTGCAGGGTGATTTAGATACAATTGACAATGCAGGGTATCAATCAAGCCCCGTATCCGCTTTTGATGTTGACAAACAATTCATTACTGATTTTAGCATGGATAATCCTGATGGGTCATGGGCTAACCTAACCGTTTTTGACTGGAAAAGCAATACTGCAGGGCGTGTTGAGTTGTTTCAATCATGATTAAACTGGACTATGACAATATCTCGTTCAGTACTTTAAACAAAAGAATTGAATTTATTAAAAATAATCCCATAACAAAATCAATCAAAATATTTCAATCCCCCTCATTAGATGGATTTCACATTTACATTAAACCAACTAAAGAACTAACATGGAATGAGAAAATCTATTATCGAAAATTATTCAAAGATGATGGTCAACGCATTGTATTAGACCTACTGAAATATGAACAATGCAAAGATGTTTTATTTTCAATGCGTGTCAAAAAAGGAGTAAGATTTAACGAAATATTTGTTGAGGAAATAACCCTATAATTTCAAATGATAACACTATGACTAAAACTAACAATACTATCAACAAAAGTCGTCATGTCTTAATATACCTAAAAGATTCAATGAATACTATGGATACAAACCCAAACAATTCGTTCAAATCTGATGAAAGTAACGAAGATGAAGCAATTCATAAAATGTCAGAACTAAAGGAAAAACTACAAGAAGAAATACAAGAAGTTCAATCACAGCTTGCATGGTCAATTTCTAACGCCACAAAAGCTTGCGAACAAGCATTAGAACAAGCAGAGGAAGAAATGGAAGAAGCAATAGAGCAACTAGAAAGAATCGTTGAGGAACTGAAATGAGTACAGCAGACTATACAAAAACATGGATTCAGGGAGTAGGTCACTCTCTAGGGTCTGCAAGGTTTGCAGGACAAACAAGAGACAGACGACTTACAGACAAGTCAGTAGAAAGAACGACCTACGGATACAACCCAATATGGAATAGTGGAATGGTGGCAACGATAACGGAAACAATAAAATCTGATATTGTTGACGCACAAATCAAAAGGTTAGAGGACTGAAATGTCCAACCTTAATTTTTCTGTATGTTGTAAATGGTGTCTTAAAGAATATTGGTGGCACTCAATAGAAGATAAAGAACGTTGCAGAGAGAAATTAAAAGCAACTAAAGGTAATTTAGATTACTGGACTTGAAAAAATACAACAATAGAAAACTTTTTTGTTTAAAATATTTATTAAAACAATTTAATTTAAATTTTAATAAATAATAATTTTAATTTTTTAAAAAACTTTTATTTTCAGAATATTATAA
>Ga0209337_1002370_pt1 | contig 13670 bp, 17 predicted proteins | sample LinPmetageLP53_FD_184044 | JGI IMG/M metagenome (GOLD analysis project Ga0209337, IMG submission 184044) | Marine viral communities from the Pacific Ocean - LP-53 (SPAdes) (version 2) | ecosystem: Environmental > Aquatic > Marine > Oceanic | place: Pacific Ocean | collected 2010-02-08
CTAAGAAGATGTACACTCTGTACTCACAGGAGACAAGTGTACGTGGTCACAATGCCTTTGCTCTGTACTCTGCCTTCACCAACTACTCTAGCTATGGTGATGAACGCAATGGCTTCACTGTCAAGGATACCAAGAGTGACACCAAGGAAGTGACCATGCTCAACAGAGAGCTTGAGGTCAACAAGTGGATAGCTACATCACAATTCAAAGAATTGGTAGCTGCCTAATGAAGTTACCTAGATACACACAGTCTAGGTCTAATGCTAGTGGTGTGGTTGAGTACAGATTCAACCCACCACAAACCTTGGTTGATGCAGGTGTCGTTAAGCGTGAGCTATACGGCTCTGACATTGCACAGGTTAGGGTACTAGCCAAGGCAAACAACATGAAGATAGATGCTTGGCGAGAAGAGCAAGCCAAGATTGTGTCAATTAATGGTAGCAGTACAGTTAAACAACTTATTGATTACTACTACCAATCAAATGATTTTAAAATGTTAAGAGAAACTTCTAAAGAAGACTACATTTATTTCCTATCTGTTGCAAATATGTCACTAAGTAACAAGAAGTATAGCCTCATTACACCCAAGTTTGCCAAACAAACCTATGAGGAATGGGTAGAACGAGGTATCAGCTTTGCTAATCATATATGTACCTGTATGTCTAAGGTGTACAACTATGGCATGGACATGGAACAGGTAACTCAGAATCCTTGGGCTAACATTAAACGCAAGAAGACTAAGCAACGAAAGGTTGTCTGGTCAAAAGATAATGTTGTGTCCTTCCTTGATGTGGCATACAGTTCCTTTGACTACAGAAGTGTAGGTCTAATCATACAGATGGCATACGAGTGGTGTCAGAGGATAGGTGACATGAGAACTTTAGTGTGGGATAACATAGACTTAGCTGAAGGTAAGCTGTACCTTGAGCAGTCCAAGCGTAGGGCTGAAGTCTTTCTTCCAATTAGTTTAGAGTTAAACCAAATGCTACAGGAACAACACAGTACGTGGAACTTCCAACAGTATGTAGCACCAGTACCAAAACCTGTAGGTGGTGAGTACTTACCTTACAGTATGATGCAACTGTCCAAGATTGGACGGTCAGTGATGAAGAAAGCAGAACTACCTGACATACTACGTCTTATGGACTTACGTAGGACAGGGGTAGTTGAGATGATTGATGCAGGTGTTCCATTGCCACAGGTTATGTCAGTGACAGGACATGCTAACCCTGCATCAGTTAAACCATATATGAAGAATACATATACCAGTGCAAATAATGCATTGACATTACGAAACTCTTCTGTACAATCGAACTTGAGAGAAACAAAGTAAGTGAGATACATATGAATAATATATATAATATAGTAAGTGATTTAAATATAAGTGATGGAGAAACTAAACGTATAAATTGTCCATCATGTAGAGGTATCAAAACATTCACAGCTACAAACAACATGGGTAGTCTGGTATGGAATTGTTACAAGGCAGGGTGTGATTTATCTGGAAGTACTAGAGTCAGAATGACAGTCGATGACATTCGCAACTCACTTGCACCCCACGTACAACGTCAGCAAAAGGAAGACTTTGTACTGCCTGAGTATATCGTATCTCATTCCAATGAGGTCAAGTCATTCAGAGATGAGTATGGTCTTGACGAGGACGAAGTTGAGCTAATGTATGATGTTCGTGACCACAGGGTAGTGTTCCCTATATGTCACAGTGGTAAAATAATTGATGCCACAGGTCGTGCATTGGGAAAAAGACTCCCTAAATGGAAGAGATACGGTAAAAGCGACTTGCCATACGTATATGGTTATGGTAAGGTGGCTGTAGTTGTTGAGGACTGTGTGAGTGCTGCTGTTGTAGGTAGTGATGTATATGTCGGGGTGGCTGTGTTGGGTACATCACTCTCCGAATCACACAAGAGGTACTTGTCACAGTTCTCAACGGCAATTATAGCACTAGACCCTGACGCTGTACCCAAAGCTATGAAGTTTGTTAAAGAGTTACGTAGTTATGTAGACAGTGTACGAGTTATGCACTTACAAGATGATTTGAAGTATAGAAACCCGACTGACTTAGAAAATTTAGACCAACATAGGAGATTGAATTATGGAATTAGCACTCGTTAGAAGCCTAATGGATAAAGAGTTTTACGATGACCATCGTGGAGCAAGGTGTCCTGATAAATTATTTACCAAGGATGTTCGTAAAATAAAACAATCTATAGACTCAGCCATGCAACGGTATGAACGTACAGTTACACCTGATGAAATAGAAGCTTTGTTTGTATCGAACAATCCCACCATGACCACGGCACAAAAGAATGCTTTCTTGTCTTTGTTCCGACAGATAAAGAAAGAAGAACCTATGGGTAGTGACATAGCACAGGAAGTGTTGTCCAAACTATTCCAACAGGTAGTAGGTGAGGACGTAGCAAACATTGGCTTTGACTATGTCAATGGTACAAGCAGTACTCTTGAGCCACTACGTAATCTACTTGAGAAGTATGGAGATGACTTCACCCCAAAGCTAACGATACAATGGGAAGACATAGAGATAGCAACACTGCTTGAACAGAATGACCTTGAGACTCGTTGGCACTTCAACATACCTAGTCTTACTCGTAAGATAGAGGGTGTGAATGAGGGTCAACTGATTGAAGTGGGTGCTAGACCTAATACAGGTAAGACTTCTTTCCATGCAAGTTTGATTGCAGGACCAAATGGGTTTGCATCACAGGGTGCTAAGTGTGTCATCCTGTGTAATGAGGAGAAAGCTAGTCGTGTTGGTGCTAGATACCTAACTGCTGCCAGTGGCATGACCATGCAAGAAATCAAAGCTAACCCCATGAAGGCTCATACCCTGTACAATCCTATCAAGGACAATATAAAATTGTTTGACTCTACAAACAGAGACATGTCATGGGTTGAGAGTGTGTGCAAGTCATACAAGCCTGACATACTCATACTTGATATGGGTGACAAGTTTGCTACAACATCAGGCTTTGCTCGACAGGACGAAGCACTCAAGGCTAATGCAATCTATGCTAGGAGTATTGCTAAGCAACAAGGCTGTGCCTTATTCTATATGTCTCAGCTATCTGCTGATGCAGAAGGTAAGGTCTTGCTCAACCAGAGCATGATGGAAGGCAGTCGTACAGGTAAGGCTGCTGAAGCAGACCTTATGATTCTTATTGCTAAGAACCCTATTGTTGATGGGCAAGAGGAAGAAGACACACAACGACATTTAAATCTAGTTAAGAACAAACTCACAGGATGGCATGGTGTTGTTCATTGCGAACTTAACTACAGAACAGCGAGGTATGAAGCATGACAGAAGAAAGAAAGTGCAGAGACTGCGATACTGTTTTAACAGTAGGACAAAATACTTTAGAAAGTTATGTTACTAAACATAAAGGTATTTGTATACCATGCAAACGTAAGTCTAACAAACTATACAAGCCTTTACAGGTAGCTAAAAATCCTGAACGCATGTACGTTAATGGTAAATACATATCTAAAAAACATCCACTATACAAAGCAGGTATATACAGAACATTTAATGACGCAGCTTTTACTGGATTTGAAAACTATGAAAGCACCAAAGAAGGATACATATATGCTATTAGTAATCCTGCATGGGAAGGTTGGTTAAAGTTAGGTATGGCTATTGACCCTAATGATAGGTGTAGTTCTTACCAAACCTCAAGCCCACTAAGGGATTATGTACTAATACATAGTAGGTTTTTTAAAGACAGACGCAAAGCAGAATCTAAAATGCACATATTAGCAGAAAAGATAGCTGAAAATTTTAATTCAGAATGGTTTGAGTTATCTAAAGAAAATGCTATTACTATAATAGATAGTATAGAAGATGAAAGTTCTAGTGACATATCCTCTATGGTCAAACGAATCACAATAAGTAGAGAGGAAATACACATATGAAGGTAGAACTAATTAATTATATGGGTAATGACCTGACTGTGGTAAACGCAGCACGTGTTAGTTACAACGTAAACAAGAAAACATTTATAGATACAGATGCCAAGCTCATTAAGTACTTAGCTAAACACAAACATATGTCACCCTTTGGTCATTGCTTTGCGTCCTTCAAGGTGCAAGCACCTATCTTTGTGGCACGACAACTAGTCAAGCACAAGTTCCTACGTTGGAATGAAATCAGTAGACGGTACGTAAATACCAAACCTAACTGGTATAGACCTAGTATTAACGATGCTGACACAGCTATATGGCGGTCACAGACTAAGGACAAGAAGCAGGGAAGCGGTGACGTAATACAAGACGAAGAGATACAAAGTAAAGCTACATTTTATTTAAGTGATGTTATAGCTGATGCTATGTCTGCATACGAACAGCTACTAGGCATGGGTATATGTGAAGAACAAGCACGTATGGTGTTGCCTATATGTCACATGACTGAATGGTTTTGGTCTGGTAGCCTTGATGCATTTGCAGATATGTGTATATTAAGATGTGCAAGAGATGCACAAGTAGAAACAAAGATGGTTGCTGACCAAATTAGTAACCACATGGAAAGACTATTTCCTGTATCATGGAAGGAACTAACGAATGAAATTAACTCTTGATGTAGAGAACACCGTCACACATCGTGGCGGTAAGCTACACCTAGACCCATTTGAAGATACCAATAGCTTGACTATGGTGGGTATGCTTGACGAGTATGGCAAAGAAGATATAGTTATCTTTGACCATAGTGAAGCACCCACCACAGACAGTGGCTCTAAGATTGTACAAGATGCTTTGGACAAGACCACGCTATTGATTATGCACAATGCACCCCATGACCTGATGTGGTTGTGGGAGTGTGGCTTCACGTATAATGGTAAGGTGTTTGACACAATGCTTAACACCTACGTCCTACAACGTGGCTTGAAAGAACCACTGTCTCTTGAAGCTTGTGCCGAAAGGTTTGAACTTGCTACCAAGAAACAGGACACACTAAAAGAATACTTCAAGAAAGGTTACTCGACTAGAGAGATACCTGTCGATGAACTGTCAGAGTATCTGTCGGCTGACCTACACGCTACACAACAGCTATCCGACAAGCTACAGCTTAGACTTGATACCACAGATGCTATGCTTAGTAGTACAGCCAAGCTCACAGACGAGGTTGCTGTATGTCTAGCACGTATCTACCAACGTGGGTTTACTGTAGACCTCACCGTACTAGAAGATGTACGTAAGGAGTTTGAGACTGAGCGTGGCTTGCTTGTTCAAAACTTAGACAAGCAGTGTCGTGAGTTGATGGGTGACTATCCTATCAATCTAAATAGCCCAGAGCAGTTGTCATGGGTTATCTACAGTCGTAAGCCAGATGACAAAGCTATGTGGGGTAATCAGTTTGACCCATATATGCCTGACTCTACGTACAAAGAGAACATGTCTAGGTACTCTAGCCTAGTGTATAAGAAACAAGCAAAGCAATGTAGAGTTTGTTTTGGTAATGGTATGATACGTAAGACAAAGAAAGACGGAAACCCTTTTGCAAAACCTAGTAAATGTTCTGACTGTACAGGTGTCGGCTATATTTTTAATGATACACCCAATGTAGCAGGTCTAAAGTTCAAAGCCCCTAGTGCTAAGTGGGTCAGTGCCAATGGCTTCAGTACAAACAAGACCAACCTTGAGTTGCTTGAGAGTGTAGCCAGAGGACGCAAGATGGCAGATGCTGTGACATTCCTACAGAATGTTCGTAGACTATCTGCACTTGATACCTATCTGTCTAGCTTTATTGATGGCATCTCTAACTACACAAAGACAGATGGTAAACTACACGTTAGGTTATTGCAACACCGTACCAGTACAGGACGATTCAGTGGTGCTGACCCTAACATGCAGAACATGCCCAGAGGTGGTACATTCCCTGTGAAGAAGGTTTTTGTTTCACGTTGGAAAGATGGACAGATAATGGAAGCTGACTTTGCTCAATTAGAATTTAGAGTCGCTGCATTCTTAGGTCAGGACAAAGTAGCTATGGACGAAGTATCTACAGGCTTTGATGTTCATGCCTACACTGCCAAGGTTATCTCAGATGCAGGTCAGCCTACGTCACGACAAGATGCCAAGGCACACACATTTGCTCCTTTGTATGGGGCAAGTGGATACGGTAGGACACCTGCTGAAGCTGCATATTATAAGCAGTTCACAACTAAGTACTATGGTATTGCTCAGTGGCACAGTCGGTTAGCTAAAGAAGCTATAAATACAGGAATGATTACTACACCGTCAGGTAGACAGTTCTCTTTTCCTGACATAACTCGTAGACGTAATGGTAGTGTGTCACATTTTACTCAAATAAAAAACTATCCTGTGCAGTCGTTTGCTACAGCAGACATAGTGCCTATCGCACTACTACACATAGACAAGTTACTTATTAATTTAAATAGTTGTATAGTAAACAGCGTACATGATTCAATCGTGATTGATGTACACCCAAACGAAACCCAAGACGTAATAAAAGTTATATCTGATACCAATGAGGTGTTGACCAATTTGATAGAACAACAATGGGATATAGACTTCAATGTACCATTATTACTTGAAGCAAAAATAGGTTCTAATTGGCTTGACACAAAGGACGTAGCGTGATATAACTAAGATTCTTAAACAATATACAAGGAGGTATATATATGATGACTAATGAAGTAGTAACAATCGACACGAATAACTTTAACGCAATGGCTAAAGCTATGGGCATATCCAATGAACGTAGTGAGGTCACGGATACAAAGAAAGCTAGTACACTAGCACGTGTCAGACTAAATCACAAACCTGTTATGGGTGCAGTGGAAGTCAATGGTAAGACCATCAATGCTGAAGTACTGGCAGGTGGTTCTTACAAAGTAGAAGTACCTAACGGTCCTACCTATCTAGGTAAGTCTGCAATCATTAGACCTTTTATGCAAAGGTTTATGTACAAGCGTTTCATACCTGCTGTAGGTAACGGCAAGGCTAACTACAACAAGACCATCATGGCTGACAGTCTCAACATAGACTTGAAGGACAACTTTGGTGGCTTCAACTGTGGTAAACCTTCAGGTTGGATTGAGGACTTCAAGGCTTTACCAAAAGCACAGCAAGACTTAATCAAAGCTTGCAAACGTGTACGAGTTATATTTGGTACAATAGAACTGGTAGAACCACATGATGAAAATGGTAAACCTGTAGATGCACTACCACCTACACCTTTTATATGGGAAGTAGACAACAGGGATGCATTTAAAATCTTTGGAAAATCATTTACTGATTTAGCAAAAGCTAAGAGGTTGCCACCACAGCATACTATGATATGTACATCAGAAGAAGTTAAGGACGCATCCTTTCAATACTATTTACCACAGGTTAAATTAGACCTTACTAAAAGTATTGAGCTTAAAGATGCTGACCAAGAAATGTTTGCTGACCTTATGCTATGGGTACAAAACTATAACGAGTATATACTTAATGAGTGGAGTACCAACATGCACAAACATGACGATGTGGACACGGACTTGGTTGATGACTTTATTGACATTGACACTGCGGAACTTGTCTAATGAATCATCCTGCAGAAATGGCAATACACCAGTACATGTCTGATGCAGCTAACGGAAAGTCCTCTATCTCAGAGGACACCGTTAAGCAAATTGGTCAGGACGTAATGGACGCAATGCAACGTCAGTTCGGTGGGGGAAATAAAAGGGATGAGTTTAGACTACGTATGTCCAACATAGGTAGACCAACTTGCCAACTCTGGTTTGATAAACATCAGCCAGAGAAGGCACTCCCTAAACCCACTACATTTGTAATGAACATGATGCTTGGGGATATAGTGGAAGCTGTATTCAAAGGTATCCTAAAGGAAGCAGGTGTAAAGTATGAGGATTCTGAACAGGTATCTCTTAACTTGGGAGAGAATACTATTAATGGAACATATGACCTTGTTATTGATGGTGCTGTTGATGATGTTAAGTCGGCATCCGATTGGTCATACCGTAATAAATTTTCTAGTAGCGAAGACTTAGCGAGTGGAGATTCATTTGGTTATGTAGCACAGTTAGTTGGCTATGCCAAAGCTGCCAAGAAAAAACTTGGTGGTTGGTGGGTAGTCAACAAAGCCAACGGTGATTTCAAGTATGTACCTGCATCCTCTATAGATGAACAGGAAGAACTAGCTAAAATCAAAGCTACAGTAGACACAGTAAATAGTAACACATTTAAAAGATGCTTTGAACCTGTAGCTGAATACTTTAGAGGCAAGCCTACAGGTAACACTGTACTAAACAGTGGCTGTAGATTCTGTTCATATAGAGAAACCTGTTGGGATTTAATAGAACGACCTGCTGTAAAGTCACAAGCTAAAACACCTAAGATGGTGTCCTATATAACTATGTCGGAAGAGTTTGCATAGTGGACGCTAAACAATTTATTGCAGCACGTAAGTATGGCTACCGTAGTGGACTTGAGTTAAAGACAGCCCAGTATTTAGAATCTTTACATGCTTCCTATAGATATGAGGAAGTAAAGATAGAGTGGGAAGACTTAACGTACAGAACCTACACACCAGACTTTGTGCTGCATAATGGAATTATAATAGAGACAAAGGGTATGTTTACTTCAGCCGATAGAAAGAAACACCTTGCCATTAAGAAGCAACATCCTAAGTTAGATATACGCTTTGTCTTTGAAAACAGTAAACGTAAACTAAGTAAGGGAGCAAAGACAAGGTACTATCAATGGTGTAATAAATATGACTTTGATTACTATGATAGAATAATACCTGAAGAATGGCTAAAAGAAAAAGGTAAAGATAAACATCCAGTATTTATAAAGTTTGGTTATCAAAAAATTAAAAGGAGATTTGTATGAAAAAAGAAAAACTATTTTTTGATTTGCAACCAGAAGATTTTATTATTCGTATACATCCAAATACAGATACAAATAATAAATGGACAGGTGAGGTAGTTGTTGGTATAGTAACTTCAGAAGAGAATGAGTTAGATGATGCTGACTATAGTGGCATGTTGCAGTTTACTAATTTACTATGTACTTGTGTGGCTATGATGGAAGAAGATGAAGAGTTTAGAGAAGCTGTACAAGAATATGCTGAATCGGAAAAACAAAAAACAGATGTTGTTGTATCTAGTAAACCTAAGATAGTTAGAGATTCTAGTACTAATATAATTAAATTAAACTTTACTACAGAAACAGATGGGAGTGCATAGTATGAATAATTTAGAACCCAAAGTAGAAGACAGAAAAAAATTTGATTTGGATTTAAAGTATGGAAAAATAAGAGAGTCCGAGATAGCCGACATGTTACAAGACAGTAAGATAGAAGTTAAATCAGAAAGAGATATGTGGCAACGTACTGGTAACATAGCAATAGAATATGAAAGCTATGGCAAACCATCAGGAATTATGGCTACAGAATCAGACTATTGGTTTCATAATCTGTGTATAGGTGATGACAAATATGCAACACTTGTTTTTAAAACAAAAACTTTAAAAAATATTATTGACTCTTTAGACTCAGTACGTACAGTAAGAGGTGGAGATGACATGGCATCTAAGATGTATCTTATTAATATACAAAAGTTGTTTTCCTCAGATGTAATTAAAACGTATAAAAATAGGAAGGTAGTATAACATGAAAATATTTGATGACGATATAGGCATAGACACACTAACAATAAACGGAAAGACATTACACGATACAGAAGATATGGTAAACCATCCACCCCATTATAATCAATATGGTGTAGAGTGTATTGATGCCATACGTGCAGCTACAGGAGAGGGTTTTGAGTATTACTTGCAAGGCAATATAATGAAGTACCTGTGGAGATACCGATACAAGAATGGTATAGAGGACTTAAAGAAAGCCAACTGGTATCTTGAGTTATTAATAGAAGAGAAGCAAGACAATGAGAATTAAAATATTTTTAGTTCTTGACATTGATGATGAAGAGTATCCTGTACCTGCTGATGGAATGGTCAATGAAGAAATAGAACAAAGTTTAGAGCAACACATCTATGATATAGATGGTATTAAAATACATTCAATTAAAACTATTACGGAGTAATGCACATGAATAATATGTTACCAACAGATTACCAAAACTTTATAGCTACGTCACGTTATGCACGATGGCTAGATGACGAAGGACGTAGAGAAACGTGGAGTGAAACTGTGTCACGCTACGTAAACTATATGCATGACAGGGTTAAGTTCTCTAAGGAAGACAAAGCTGACATTGAACAGGCTATTTTAGGGCTAGATGTTATGCCTTCCATGAGAGCATTGATGAGTGCAGGTACAGCTTTAGAGAGAGACAACACAGCAGGATACAACTGTAGCTACTTACCTGTAGATGACTCTAAATCTTTTGATGAAGCTATGTACATCTTACTGTGTGGTACAGGTGTAGGCTTCTCAGTTGAGCGTAAATACGTTGACAAGCTACCAGAGATACCAGAGAAGATGTTTAAAAGCGACACTACAATAGTCGTTAAGGACAGCAAGGAAGGTTGGGCTAAGTCACTACGTATGCTGATTGCATTACTGTACGCAGGAGAAATACCCACATATGATGTCAGCAAAGTACGTCCTGCAGGAGCTAGGCTTAAAACATTTGGTGGTAGAGCCAGTGGACCTGCACCTCTCGTAGACTTGTTCAAGTTTACTATTAATCTGTTCAACAACAATGCAGGTAAGAAGCTTACAAGCTATGACTGTCACAGCCTGATGTGTAAGATAGGTGAGGTTGTGGTTGTGGGTGGTGTGCGTAGGTCAGCTATGATTAGCTTGAGCAACCTCTCAGACATACGAATGCGACAGGCTAAGTCAGGACAGTGGTGGGATACTGCACCTCACATGGCACTCTCTAACAACTCTGTTAGTTACACAGACAAGCCTGACGCAGAGACATTTATGCGTGAGTGGACTTCCCTAATTGAATCTAAGTCTGGTGAACGTGGTATCTTTAATAGAGTAGCAGCTAAGAAACAAGCAGCTAAGAATGGTAGGAGAGATGCTGATTATGAGTTCGGATGCAATCCATGTTCTGAAATAATATTACGTCCATACCAATTCTGTAACCTCACCGAGGTAATCATAAGAGCTACAGATTCATTAAAGGACTTAAAACGTAAGGTACGTATAGCTACTATCTTGGGTACAGCACAAGCCACACTCACTAGGTTTCCCTATCTACGTAAGGTATGGAGTGTAAACACAGAGGAAGAAAGACTACTAGGTGTATCTCTTACAGGTATCATGGACAATCAGTTGACCAATGGCAGACAGGAGTTTCTATCACATGAAGGAAAGTTGAGTACTATACTACCTGCATTAAAACAAGAAGCTGTTGATACAAATAAAGAGTACGCTAAGAAGTGGAAGATACCTCAATCCACAGCTATTACCTGCGTCAAACCTTCAGGCACTGTGTCACAATTATGTGACAGTGCAAGTGGTATACATGCTAGACACAACGACTACTACATCAGGACTGTACGTGGCGACAACAAAGACCCACTAACACAGTTTATGATTGACCAAGGTGTACCCAGTGAAGCTGACGTAATGAAGCCTGATGCTACTACCGTGTTTAGTTTTCCTATGCAGTCACCTGAAGGTTCAGTCACACGTAATGACATGACAGCTATCCAACAGCTACGAATGTGGATGGCATATCAGGAGCATTGGTGTGAACACAAGCCTAGTTGTACTGTGACAGTACGTGACCATGAGTGGGTGGAAGTTGGTGCATATGTTTATAATCACTTTGATGCAATGTCAGGTGTGTCATTTTTACCACACTCTGACCATGTTTATCAACAAGCACCTTACCAAGACTGTACTAAGGAAGAGTACAATGTTATGTTAAGTAAGTCACCAGAGAATATAGATTGGAACAGGCTGATGGACTATGAGAAGGAAGACACGACATCAGGCAGTCAGACCTTTGCTTGCAGTGGTGATACGTGTGAAATTGTAGATATAGGAGCTTGATATGGAAATAAAAATAATACCAAGGCAATTACCAAACATAGGTGTAGTTGAAGCTCAACTACCAGAAGAAACTATGAAGGACATCTGGAAGGTTGTTGAGGAAGCTAAGAAAACACCAGAGGACATGAAGGGCGAGTTGGCAGGTAACATCAACTCGTCTATACGACTAGACCCTAAGTCTTCTCATCTTGAGGACTTCATGCAGAATGTGCTACCTACATTTATTAGTAGTCACGTACAAGCATATGGTGCTCCTTGGAGAACTACAGGTGGGCAGTGGAACTTGGAAAGCCTGTGGGTAAACTTTCAAAAAAAGCATGAGTTCAATCCACCGCATGACCACGGTGGTGTATTCTCATTTGTGATATGGCTACAGATACCCACAAGCTATGAAGAGCAACGTAAGCTACCCATTGCTGTTGAGTCTAATGCAGACAATCACATATCTAACTTTGCGTTTACCTATACAGATATACTAGGCAAGGTAAAAACATTTGCGTATAACATGGAGAAGGAAGCTGAAGGATATATGGTTATGTTTCCATCACAGTTACTGCATCAAGTGTTTCCCTTTTATAAAAGTAATGGAGAAAGGATTTCAATCTCAGGTAACATCAGTATAGGAGCAGGACATGAAAAACAACAGAGGTAGGCATAACTTAGGTAAGTATGACGCACCCCTTATAATACAATACAAAAGGGGATCAGAAGACTTTCAACGTGGTAGGGTAGCCAATCCCTTCCACAAAGACACGATGCAGTATCGTGAATGGGAGAGGGGCTTTAGCAAAGCCTACTTTGATAAACTAAGAAAGGTACATAGGTATGAGCAAAACAGGATTGCTACCACAGCATGAGCAAGAACTACAAGATGAAGTCACACAATGGTTAGATAGGAGATATTCAATGGATTTTAATTCGTATCAAAGAGTCGCAAAGACAACAGCAATTTATCCTGCAACACACAAGATACTATACCCTGCACTTGGACTTGCAGGGGAAGCAGGTGAAGTAGCTAATAAAGTTAAGAAGTTGGTGAGGGATGGCACAAGTTCTTTACCAAAGGAATGGAAAGAAAATATAGCAAGTGAGATAGGTGATGTGCTATGGTACTGTGCCGTACTAGCAGATGACTTGGGCATATCTCTTGGTAAGATTGCAGCAGACAACGAGAAGAAACTGGCTAAGAGAAAGAGTCAGGGTACTATAAGTGGTAGCGGAGATACTAGGTAGTTATATATTACCTAGCTCTACTAATATAACAGCGTCTTCTAAATTAGTAACATTGGGTGCTCTATTATATTCTCTAAAAAAGAATTGTTGAGCACTCTTTTGTTTTGTTTTACTAAGTTTTCTAAAGTCATAATGTGCTTTTAGTAATTCAGGATTGTCTGTGTCTGCAAACTTACTGTCATCACTACTAATGTCAGACCTTACCGCTTTAATTTCATCCTCTATGTGTTCACGTATATGTAAGTTTACATGTTGTAACTCTGTATATTCGTTTTTGTACTCAGGACTTCTACTTTTGTAGTCATCTTTCCACATGCTTTCTATCATCTGAGCACCTTGAACTATTGTAGGTAATACAAGTCTTACAGTTTTATTTTCTAGGTTTCTAATACTAGGT
>Ga0209337_1002371_pt1 | contig 13669 bp, 28 predicted proteins | sample LinPmetageLP53_FD_184044 | JGI IMG/M metagenome (GOLD analysis project Ga0209337, IMG submission 184044) | Marine viral communities from the Pacific Ocean - LP-53 (SPAdes) (version 2) | ecosystem: Environmental > Aquatic > Marine > Oceanic | place: Pacific Ocean | collected 2010-02-08
CTAAGCGGTTGCACCACTCGTCGTTCTCCATGCATACACCTAGTATGGTCAGCATATTGTCCTCGAAGAACACGGGGAAGTTATCCTTTATTATGTCACAAGCGTTTGCTAAATTTTTCATGTCTATTGGTTTTTATAAAATTTCTGTTCTAAGAGGTAGTGTATTATATATACTCTTCACTTCGTTCAGAGTATATATTATACTACTACTCTCTAATCCTTTAGGATGTGTGGTCAATAATTACCCCAACTTCATCGGCACAATCCATAAGGAAGTCGTCATCCCAATCTATAACACCTAAGGTGTGTCGCTTTATTTCTTTCTGCGTTAATGTTGGGTAGAAGAACTTCTCGATGAACTCAGTACGTGTCATGGTCGGTGGCTTAGTGTGCTCATCTACCATCTTGCATATGTCCTCGTATATCTTGTGCTTGTTGCCCTTGAGTCCGAAGTACCGCTTGACATCAGTAACTTTCCAATGTCTATGCGGTTTCATACCTATCTTACTCCATAGTCCCAAGTCGCGCTTGGATACGATTAGGTTGTACATCCCTTTGGATGATGCCGATCCGTTTACGGATAGGTCTTGTTCTAAGTCTATTTCAAATTGTGTCATTTTTCTTATATAATTTAATTGCCTCAGTCATAGAATAGCACATATATTTGCACCCATTGATATTTATTACACCATTTGGATATTGATGTGCATAAATTCCATCCTTGACTTTAACGCTTTTTATAGGGGTGCTAAATAAATCTACGTTAGTCATATTCCGTATTTTTTAATTGATTCTTCTAATTCCTTCTTCACGTCAGGTTTTAAATTGGTTACAAGCCACTCTATGTCATCGAAAGGCGTCGCCGATTCGGTAAGTATGTATTCTGCATACTTAGTGTGTAGTTCTTCTTGTGTCATATGTTCTTAATTATTTGTAAATGTCCGTATGCTTCGGCTTCTGAATACGCCCATATTCTATACCCTTCAATAATAAATAGTGTTTTTTCTTGTGTCATGATGTTATTGTATTTTGATTGTTTCAATTGCTATTCTGTTGTATGTCCCTGCACTCTCGTTGTCTGCATAAAATTCGTGGTCTGTACTAACTAAGATGTGTAGGTCATCTCCTCGTGACATATACTCTGTGATTAGTTCGGTGTAGCGGACTCTCGCGTCAACGGCTTTTGAGTAGATTTCTGTTTCGTTCTCTCCACATAGCGTAGATGCTTGATGCACTGCGTATACTTTTTTCATGTTACTTGTATTTTGTCCGCACTTACGGACGATCTAAATCTTTCTTACGTGTCATAGTATCTACCTTTATGAGTAGATGTTTTACTTGTGTAGCCCAAAACCCTTCTGCATAAAGAAACGTTTTACCCTCTTTGGTGTGTTCTTTTACCCAGCTCTCTAATTCAATAGAGTGGTTCTCTAAGGCGTCTTGTATGAGCATACGCTCCATTCCGTTAAACTTTGTCATTTGATGATAGTGTTGTGTCCGTATGTGCGGACGATTTAGTAATCGTTTCTATTAAGTTCATCGCCTTGTCCATAGCGTAGCTACGTCGCTGTACCATAGTACCCGCCACTTGTGGGTTAGGTAATAAGATGTGCATAATCTGATTTGTCTCCAGAGTATAAAAGGCTTCGCCTCGTTGTATGGCGTCTGCCATCTCGTTTGTGTATTGTATTTTGTCTTGTAAATTCATAGCTTTTTCACTTCGTTTAATATGTCTGTTAATTCATCTGCGGTTTGAAAACGTTTCACTTGTAGATCGTACGCATCGTCTGAATCAGGAGGTGAGATACCTACTTCAGGAACAAGGATGTACTCGCACTTATCTATTATAGATACTACGTACCCGTTGTTAAATGTAAATTTATTCATTACTTCTATTTATTTTGTCCGTACTTGCGGACGTTTACAAATCATTTTCTATATCCTGCATTGCTTGTTGCATTGCTTGTAGTTCTTCGTCTGTCATAGTTTCTATTTATTAGATGGGACAAAGTAACGCCCATACATTGGACGTTACCAAGTTTATTCTGTTAATTAGTGTTAAGTGTTTACGCCTCGACTAACTCAGTCAATTCGATATTTGCCAACTGCTTATCTTCGCGCATTGCCTCGACTGCTTCGCTCAGGCATTGCATCGCCTTAAGTAGCGATTCAATATCCGACTTCGTCGTGACTTTGAAATTTTCATCTATTCGAACACTCAGCCCTTCGACGTCGTCCGTTTTCGCCTGACTGAATGTCATCATCGTCTTCGGTTTATCATCCGCATCAGGTTTCATAAACTTAAGCAAGTCAGGTATCGATGCCGTCGGTTGATTGCCTACCGATTCAATGTACTTTTCTACATCTTCGATGTCTACCTTCGACGCTTTGCGAAGCTGTCCGAAATATGTCTTACCGTAATCGTACATTTTTAGTAGTGCATCCCTGTCCATTGAAAGCGCTTTCTTGTTTTGCTTCCAGTACGTATATCCCTCTTCGCAAATTTTACCTAACTCGATTTGCTTGTAAAGGCTTTTAATTGAACCTTTCTTTGTCATCTCATTTAACTTATTAAAGCGCTTGAGGTTATTGTTTAAAACTTTGTCCATAACTATATATATTAAATTGCCGTCCCAAAAGTTTGGGGTTCGGTTTTACCTTTTGCCTGTTGTTTATCGTCGGAGGTGTCCCGACTAAATCCTATGTATTTTGTCCGTACTTGTGGACGTTTTTTTATCTTGTCATTGTCCGCTTTCGGGCAAGTCGCTTGTTTCGTCTGTCATCTTTGCGCTCTATGCGGTCCGATATCTTGCACATCATCGCGTGAATTTTATGTTGTGTATCGCTTTGCTTCCTTAAGGCGTTACGCTTGACTGACATAAGCCCCGCAGACCTTCTGCGCTTGTCGTATAAAATGGTATCTCTGTATTTTATTCGTTCGTTAATCATGTCTACAAATCTATGGTGAAGATATTGAGATAAAAAGCCAAAAAGTGTTAACACGACTTAACACATTGATAATCAAGTAGTTGAGTCCCAAAATAATAGTATCGCTTTAAGTAAACGCTGTAACCTATTGATACTCAGGCGCTTAGCTAATTATAGAGCGCTTCCCTTTTTGCTGTAATGGTATCCCGCGCACACACATACGCCCGCACATACACCCGCGCGTGAAACAAAAATCTTAAGAAAACAAATCGTAAAGAATTGACAATCAAGCAGTTAGGAATTAACATTTGTTAGTATATCGTAACTCATTGATTATCAAGTAGTAAGCACTTCTCGACCTCATCTATACTATACCATCACTATACCTGAGAAAGTCGCTTAAAACGGCTGTAAATCGTTATAACATTAATTAACATTTGAATACATTTGTAAGTGATTGATTTTGACGTAGTTACAAACAACTAACAATGCAGTGTTCATAACTATATACGGACGATGTCGAAGTATAGATATAATGTTGTATGCACTCTATTTAGAATGAGTATAGATAAGGTAGGAATTAGGGTTATGAATTGTCCCCCTCTTCTAAGTAGCTATGATAAAACGACATACGATTGAATACCTACACCACAGCTTTATGTAATGCCTTGTAAGTTATTGAATCCCAATGAGTTAGCAATAAAAGCTGAATATGTACGGCAAAAAACCTTAAAACGCAAGGGGACGGGGTTAAAAAATGTTAATTTCAGTATAGGAATCCAACGCCTGACAATATAGATAATCCCCGATCTAAACATTTCTCAAATTTTTTTTCCCAGTTATCGTCTTTTGGCGTCTTTTCTCCTTTCTTCTCCCGTTTTTTTTGTTGGCTCGCCTTTCGTTTACTTAAACCTTTACTTGAGTCAATTCTTCTAACTCGTTGATTACGTGCGGTTTGACTTACTTTACTTAAACCTTTACATTAGACTTGACTTTGAAAAAAAAAAGTGGTAACTTAGCAGCATATTAGCGTTCAGCGTGTATAACTTCCGAAATATTTTGTTTTATATACGAGAGCGAGTCTATAAGAGACTGATCGAGTATAGGGAGTGGAATATGCCCTTGTTATGTTCGGTTGTTTCTAAGCCTTATTAAGCGTTGTACTATAAAGGCCTTTTAGTTATCTTTGTCTCATGCCTAGAGTAAGGAAATATCATAATGGTGGGAAAGGTCCTGGGCATCCTCATTCTAAAGCAAGTACGTTGTAAGATCAATACCTCAAGAAGAAATAGATTATTACATGAAAAAAAATAAAGTAGTAAAAAAACCATATGTTGCACCTGTATATCGCAAATTCAATAAAGGTGGAAAAGCATTAAAAAACCTTATGAAGAAATATGGGGCTGGGGGTAGTGTAAGTGACTTTGGGGCTCAAGGGAACTTTACTACAAAGTATACCTCTAATCAACCAGATGTTGAAGAGTTAGAAGACCCAAACCTTATACTTGCAGATGTTGAAGAGTTAGAAGACCCAAACCTTATACTTGAAGAAAATATAATAGATGCTGAAGCTGAAACTGAAGGTCAAGTTCCTATTGCCCCAATGGCAGAAGCTGAAAACAAGGTGGAACGTGCTTTCTCTGGGGCTGCGAAGGGGGTGACTGTTGGATCGCTTCTTGGTCCTCTAGGGTCGCTTGTAGGAGGCGCTATTGGAGGTGTAGCAGGTTTTTTGAAGGGTAAGAAGGAAAAGAGGAGAAAGAGAAGACAGGAGGGAATAAAAGCTTCTTTTAATGAAGGAGGGCAGGTACCTGAAAAAGAACCTGATGTAAAGGATTTATTGCATCAGCTTAATCGGTTTGGTAAAAAACCTAGGGGATTACGTGGATCATGGAATATGCCTCCTGATGAAGAAAGACAGATTCCTCGACATAACGATATATATAAATACCTAGCTTCTCGTGGCATAGACACTAAAGATGATGAAATAGCTAAAGCTTATATAATGCCTGGATCAGTAGCTGGTGCGGGGTTTGTAGATGGGTATGATGCTTCTGCGTATTCGGAAAAAGGTAGGTATTTAGACCCTACAAAACCATCTAAGCCTGACCTAATGAATGCTGGGGAGTTTGGTGCACCTCCGTTCCCTAATACTAAAGGGCAAAGGATTATGTTAGCTAGCACCCAATTAAAAAACCCTACTACCAGAATAGAAGAAGCTGTGCATAGCCTTCAACAACAAAGATTTCTTGACCCATCTGTATCCGATTCTAAGATAGGGGGGAATAAACGTCGATTATATCAGATGTTAAAAAAGCAACCGTGGCTTAAAGAGTTGTCGCCTGATATGGAGAAAACCCTTACTAAAGGTAATTATGCTTTAAAGGGTCCAGGAAGTACGTCTGAATTCGAAGCAAAACTTATTGCATCTAAGATGACTATGATTCAAGATGGAGTCCTTCCTGAGGATGGAAAGGTATCGGATAAAGACTTAGAGGTTATAAAGCAATGGTATGAAAATTACCAAAATAAGACGGGAGAGACGCTGTGGGAGTCAGTTTTATTTCAAGACTTCAGCGATAAAAAGTATAGAGATGAGATCTTAAGCACTTTAAATAAATTATAATGAATATAAGCAGAAGAAAAACTCCAGGCATGAGGATAAGGAAGTTTCATGACGGTGGAAAAGCTCATGAACATCCACATTCAGACACAACTAATTACATAACCAGTGCTTCTGAAAGAATCAATAGACAACTATTTAAAGAGTCAGGGGGAGAACAAAATCCAAACACAGCTGTGTCTCCAGCGGGAGCTATGGGGAAGTGGCAGATAATGCCAAGCACTCAACAAGACTTACAAGATAGAAATTTTATACCTACAGGGTTAGATCCATTTGACCCTAACGACAGTAAAATTATGCGAGACGGAAAAATTAACGCTCTATTAAAAACTTCTTTTATATCTAATCCACCTAAACCTATACCAGAGGTTAACAAACTAGCCCGCATATACGCATCTTATAACTACGGGGAAGGGAATGTTAGGAAGGCTTTAAATGAAGCTTCGGAAAAAGGGGTTGACATATATGGTGATCCAAGACAATGGCTTGATTTCCTACCTGAAGAAACTAAAAATTACGTAAACTATATACTTTTTAATGACTAAACCTAAAAACGAATTCGATCTACCCTCACCATGTTTCCTAAACCAAGAGAAACTAAAAGAACAAGAAGCTAAAATAGAGTCTGGAGAGACGGTATGCAATATAGATGCTCCAGAAGACTGTGAAAGTTGTAGCGGATAATATATTATATTTGTAAAAAATAAAGAGTTATGCAGATTAGAAAATATAGAATGGGTGCTAAAACCCCAGAATACTTAAGTGGAGGCCAAGTTAAGTTAGATAAAAATAAAGACGGTAAAATTAGCGGAGAAGACTTTAAGATGATGATGGCTGGTGGTGTAATGCCTAAATACAACATGGGTGGCCAGATGCAGGGGTCTCCAGAACAACCCGCTCCAGTTAATGTAGGTGAGTTATTAGAGATGTTGTCACAGATGCCGACTGAAGCAAAACTTTCCCCTGAGGAAGTAGCTCGATTTATTATGGGGGATCTCCCCATGCAGCAGCCTTCAATGAAGCCTCCAGTAGAACAAGAACCTTCGTTAATGGGTCTTAGAGGCGGAATGCAATAATACATGGCTACTTTAAACGTAACTATAAGCGAAGAGCTAACTCTTAATGGAGCCGACAGAGGGTCTACAAATACTCTTGCTGTAGCTTCTGTTACTCAGTTATACCATAGGATCGTTACTTGTCCTGCAAGCCAAGATACTACAGTAGCAACGTTTGCCAGTACAGTAGATGACAGCACAAGCGCAGCTGGCAGTATAGATGTTGGTGATGTAAAATACGTAAGATTAACAAATCTAGGTACAAACCCTGTAAACTTGTCTTTACAGGTAGGTACAACAGACGGTGGAGATGGTGCTGCTGATGAATCTGCTACAATCCTTATTGAAGCTGGAAGAAGTTTTGTTATGGGTGCTACGACTGACGCTATAGCTGTTAACGATACGAATGCAAATATAGACGTGTCAATGCATGAGTTAGAATCATTACTTGTTGATCCAGGTAGTAACGCAGTAACAGTAGAAGTATTTGTAGCTAGCTAATATGAAGCCTATTAAAATATACGATCATGGTGGAGTTCACTGGGACATGCCAGAATATGAACCTACTAGAAGAGAATTAAGGAGAGAAGAAAGAGAGGATAAAAAAGGGATGATTCCTGCAAGATTTAGAAATAGAGGTCAGGCTGGGCTGGATGCGTATAGAGCAATGATGCAGGAAAGAGGCGGTAAAGGGTTTAACCCCTTAGCTGCTCTTAAAGGCTTGTTTCAAAAGAAAAGAGGAAGCACACAGAAATCAGCAGAGAACGTAGGGATGAAGTGCTCTAAATATGGTTGTGGGGCTTATGGGTATTAAAATAAATTAAGTTCAAAAATTTAAAAAAATGAAATTAGAGGTAATTAGATTCAACAAAGGAAAGGATTCAACAAATGGGATACTATTTAATACAACGAATGAAAGAAAATTTTTATGCTATACTCTCGAAGATGAGAGCCGTACTGAAAAAGTGTGGGGAGAAACTTGTATACCTGAAGGAGAGTATTGCGTCGGTCTTAGGACTGTGGGGGGGCATCATGCTAAGTACTCTAAAAGGTTTTCTGACATCCATATGGGAATGCTTCACGTACTTGATGTCCCTAATTTTAAATACATTCTTATTCATTGCGGCAATACTGACGAAGATACTGCTGGATGTTTGCTATTGGGTGATTCGCAAGAAAACAACAACATCAAAGAAAATGGATTCATTGGACGATCTACCCAAGCATACTTCCGAATCTACGAAGACATTGCGAAAGCGATCGAAAGCGGGGAGGAAGTAACTATAACATACCGAGATTTTGCTACATGCCTTCTTTTATCGCAAGACGATGCGGTAAAGATGCTTGACGAGTGTTAGAGGTAGTTAAACTTCTAAATCTCTATATACTCTCTGCACAAGAAGTCTGGCTTTCTGAGTCAAAGCATACCTAACCCTGTAGTTAAACTTTGTTTCATCCCTAAAAAGGTGATCTTCAAAAGTCTCAGAAGGGGTAAGCTTATCAAAATGTTTATATAGATACCCCTTATTTACCAATGGGTATATAAATCTATTCTGTGTATTGTTCCTGTTCATAGCTAAGCTTTCTGCTGCGTACTTTATCGTAAAGAACTGAAGGTCATACCCCCAGAAAAGGAACTCTACATGAGAGAAGTTAATGTCGTACTCTTTGTTTATAAAGTGTTTAACAACTTTTAATTTCTTTAAATAGTTTCTGCGGATATATTTCTTATCTTGCAAAGAGAACTCTCTAAAAAGTTTCTTTTTAGGTACTTTACTTTTAGGCATTTAATAAATTATTATTATGAAAGATATAGCTTTTTTATTAGAGATTCAAAAATTAGCACTAGAAATGGATAGCCTTGTTGATAAGTATGACATGAGGGATAGATTTGTGTCTATATTAGTTTCTGGATTCTTACAAGAAGATGATTATGGGGAATTAAATATGAACGCTATATATAGTTACCATCTATCTACTATCTTTGAGCTAACGGAAATATTGGATTTCATAAACAATACATTTGAACACGAATTTGAATACGACCCCCCAGAAAACTTTGAAAACTTTGACGATGACGTAGATGATTTTTTAGAAAGCTTGGGGATAGATACTGAATAAAATGGAAGGAATTATTAGAAAAATTGTGGTCGGAAGAGACCCAAAAGACGGTATGGCTTATTATATAGGTATGAGAGCAGGGGCTGGAAAAGTAAGCACAATCGTTCAAGACGAAAGATATCTGGTTAAACACAGCAGAAACAGATACCTCGTATATATGCAAGATACAGAGGGCGTCCAAACCTTATGGAAGGCTATAGACGGTATGCCATGTATGTTAGAATTTGACTGCAACTTTTAAAATGGTAAGATCTCAACTATATACTCCTGGCGGAGAGTTTACTTTGCCTGACGGTTTTGACTATGTAGGCCCGTATCACGTTCACGTAAATCAAGGGGCTATGGTAGGTGGGTTTCACAAAGCCTCAGCTCATGACAGGCTAACCCCCTCTACTGCAGCTTCTAGGTCTTCAATGCGAAATATAATGCAACAACTTAGGTCCCAACAAGCGCCAACAAGAGGAGGGCGAACAAGATCTTCAGGTGGTTCGGGTTCTGGTGGTTATTAAATAAAATCCAATGAAAACATTTAATTTATTTGTCGTTAAGCTTGAGAAAAGGCTTAAGGACACAATTACTTCAGATAGCGGACTTGAGCTATATATAGATTCAAAGTTTAACGACTTTGACAATCGAACAACTGAAGGTCCCGTTGTATGCGTACCCTTTAAGTTTGATACAGGAGTAGAAGTAGGGGATACTTTATACTTTCACCACTTAGTAGTTCTAGGTGGAGATAATAACGGGCAGATCTTCACTGAAGAAGACAACACCTATATTGTTACTTACGATCCAAACAATGCAATTGGGAACCAGGCTATAGCGTATAAGAGTCAAAAAGATGGTAAGATACGTTGTTTAGCGGGTTGGTGCCTATTGAAATCTGTAGAGCAAGAGGAGTTAAAGCTTCAGTCAGACCTTATAGAAATTGTAGACCTAAAAGAAACCTTACCTACTAAGGGTGAAGTAGCCTATACTTGTAAGTCAGCTGATGAGCAGGGGGTTCTCCCAGGAGACATTGTAGGGTTTAAACAAAACAGAGATTATCGTATAACTATCGACGGGGTAGAATATTACCGCACCCGCGCAGAAGATTTAATGTATGTCGAAATATAAATTCACTACCGTAAGCGCCTCTAAAAGGCTTATGCAAAGCATGGAGATAGCTATAGACAATATGATCGAAGAGATTAAAAAACCTGTAGACCCAGAAATAAACGGGAGTGCTCGTAAAGCGGAACTGCAATCTATAAAACAAACGGCTACGGACTGCAAAGAGCTTATTATAGAAAGACAAAGGTTGTCTCAAATGGTTAAAGACCTTGAGGTTAGCGGGGATATAAAAGACATAAAGGACTACTCTGGAGGATTTGCTGAAAGATTTTCTAAGTAATGTGTATTGTTACTAAATATAAAGAATGTAAAGATTGTAAAGAGGTTAAACCTAAAAAGGACTTTACTCCCCATAAAAAATGCGTAGATGGGGTTGAGGGTTCATGTAAAAAATGCAGAGCAAAAAGAAAGCGTGAAACTCATCAAATAAAGAAAAAACAATTAGTTTCTCTTGCAGGCGGGAAATGTGAGGTTTGCGGTTATGATAAGTGTGATTCGGCTTTAGAGTTTCACCATCGAGATCCATTACAAAAATCTTTTGCTATTAGCGAGTCTAAAAGATCATTTAAAAACTTATTAGCTGAATCTAAGAAGTGCGCTCTTTTATGTGCTAATTGCCATAGGGAGCTTCACGCGGGGTTAATTAAGTTGTAACTTTACGGTATGAAGAAAATATTATTTGTTTTATTATTGCTACCTGTATCTGTTCTCTCTCAATGTAACCAGCATGTATTTACTTCCGTGGGGGCTGAAAAGTGGACTAATTTTCAATACCAAGATTGTGACGGAGGAGACCATTATTTTGGATTGCCTGCGGGAGGGTATACTATAATTTACTGTGCAGACATAGGAACAACTTTTGTTTTAAACGGAGATGGATTTGTCTACCCGTTACTTACAGAGCATCCTAATTATGCTTCATGTGTACAGGAGGATACATGCCCTGGGGATTTGGATAATAATGGAGCGGTAGACGTTCAAGATTTATTATTATTTTTATCAAACTACGGTGTATGCGAAGACTAATATACCTATTAGCTTTATGGGTTCCAACGCTATCTGCACAATGCGATGTAGCTATAAGCAGCTGGGATGCAGCGTCAGGTGATATTGTTATTGAAGCAATCAATAGCGAAAACTGTGGTTGCAATGAATTTACAACTGAAGGTAACACGTGTGAGAATAGCGCTAGTCCGCATATAAATAATAACACAACTGTTAGTCATATAGTTTTAGGGTTACATGTAGAAGGATTAGATTACAATTGGTTGGATTGTTTGACTGGGGTTAATCACCCAGGTTGGACATTTAAAGTGTTTACTCTTTACGGGAATCAGATATTAGAGAGTGGTAACACTTGGAGCGCTAATGTTTATGATTATAATGGATCTACAAATAGCTGCTGGGAAGAAATTCTTGCTAACGACAGCCTGTGTACTGAAGTTGTAATATGGCAAATCAACTTGTCTCGAACAGCCTCTACAGAGGAGGGCGGCTGGGCCGTCAATGGCGGTGGTGCTGTTCAAACCCAAAACTACCCTGATATAGACCTTACAAATAACTTTGCAATAAACTGTGCCCCTTCTACGTGTGACACCGTGTATATAGACGTTATTGAGTACGTAGATGTTATTGAGTACATTACAGACACACTTTACATAGATGTTGAGTGGGTAACTACAGACACACTATACATCACAGAAACGGACACATTAATAGAGTATGTCCAATTACCGCCAGATACTCTATACGAGTATATTTATCTAACAGACACAATGTATGTAGACGTAGTTGTGGATAATTACGTTTATGTTACAGATACCTTAACGCTTACTGAATACGTATTTTCAACCGAATATATAGATTGTTATACAGGTTTGCCTTGTGAAGACGGTGGTGGCGGAATTAATGACTGTGACGATAATAGTATTTTTATCCCTAATACTTTTACCCCTAATAATGACGGGGTCAATGATATATTCTATGCAGTAACCGATCCAACGTGTTGGTTAACGTGGGAGATGCAGATATACAATAGATGGGGGACGCTTGTAAAAGAAATAAAAGATCCTTTAGATTATTGGACAGGAACAAGTTTTTCTCAACATTGGCTATGTCCTGATGGAGTTTACACTTGGAAGCTTAACGCGACTCAGTCTGGAAAAGCTACACAGCTGCAAGGGCTTGTAACAATATTTCGTTAACTGAATTTTTTTTAGTATATTGCAAGAGTTATGAAAGCTATAAAAAGAGATTATAAAAAGGAGTACGCTAAGTACGGATCTAAACTTAAAGCTAAGAAATACCGCGCAGAGCTAAATCAAATTAATAGAGAAAAAGGAAATTACGGGAACGGAGATGGATTAGATGAAGCTCACTATAAAAAGGGAGGGAAAACAAGAAAACAAAAAGCTTCTATAAATAGAGCTAACAATAGGCCTAAAAAAAGGAATAGCGTATAAGCTATTAAATTTAATTTATATATAATGAAATATTTACTTATTCTCATGTCTGCTATATTGCTAGCGTCATGCTCTGTGCAAACTAAACACAGAAGGTCTCAAGCGAGACATTACAATCAATGTTGGTGTATAGACTCTTGGGGAGGAGGCGCCGAATGGTGTTGCGATGGACCAGCCCCAAAATACATGTCCCCGTACAAACACGCAGGAGGTTACATTAGAGCTGAATTTTAATAAGATGGCAGAGTATAAATGTGATTGCAACGATAAGGTTGTAGATAAGTCAGGTGTTACAATAAAGTATATTGAAGGGGAGGGAGTAATACATGAGATAAAGTGCGAAGACTGCGGAAAGTATATGACGTTAGCTAACCCTAAGTCTGGAGCACCTGGGTTTAGATCAAACAGATTTGGCCAGACGTTTTGAGCGCCTTACTAGACGTAAAAGAATATGAAGAACCCGCTGTTAAGATTTGTCCCAACGGTACGGAAGGTGAACTTATCGAACTCGGTGGGTTACTCATTTGCCTTCCAAAAAGGCCTCCGAAGAAAGAAATTTCAGGATATAAAGAATCAAACTCTATGCAAATGTGGAGAAGGATACTTATGCCGCAGGAACTGTCTCGTATTCGTTCTATGGATGAGTGGGCGGAAATGCCGCGAGAGTTTAGAGCGAGGTTTCGTCCATATATCGAGGAAGAGTTTAGGCGTAGGCGTGAGGGCTTTTGGTTTTATAACAACGGTACAGCTACATATATTACGGGGAGGCACTACATGATGCTTCAGTGGACCAAGCTAGATATTGGTTATCCGTACTTTCTAAACTTTCAAAGAGACATCTTTTTGCATTTATCTGCGTGTGAAATTGACCCTAGATGCATAGGTCAGCTATATACTAAGTGTCGTCGTAGCGGGTACACGAACATGTGTTCATCCGTCCTTGTAGATGAAGGAACGCAAGTAAAAGATAAACTTATGGGGATACAGTCTAAGACTGGTAAGGATGCCCAGGAAAATATATTTATGAAGAAGGTAGTTTTTATGTTCAGGAACTACCCTTTTTTCTTTAAGCCCATTCAAGACGGTACAACTAATCCTCGTATGGAGTTAGCTTTTAGAGAGCCGTCAAAAAGAATAACTAAAAACAATAAAACCTCTCAAATGGGGGAGGCTTTAAATACAGTTATTAATTGGAAAAACACAACAAACAATGCATATGACGGTGAAAAGCTACACCTGTTGTATTTAGATGAAGCAGGAAAATGGGAAAGACCTACAGACATAAGAGACGCTTGGAGGATTCAGAGGACTTGTTTGATCGTCGGAAGAAAAATCGTGGGGAAGGCAATGGTCGGAAGCACGGTAAATCC
>Ga0209337_1002372_pt1 | contig 13667 bp, 16 predicted proteins | sample LinPmetageLP53_FD_184044 | JGI IMG/M metagenome (GOLD analysis project Ga0209337, IMG submission 184044) | Marine viral communities from the Pacific Ocean - LP-53 (SPAdes) (version 2) | ecosystem: Environmental > Aquatic > Marine > Oceanic | place: Pacific Ocean | collected 2010-02-08
TTTAAAGTAACAGCACCTGTTGTACCACCACCAGATAAACCTGTTCCAGCTACTACTGAACTAATGTCTCCTGGTAAAGGTGAACCATTACTTTGTAATGTACCAACTAAATTAATAGTATCTCCACTATCACCAATAGTTAAGGTAGTTCCTGATTGAGGTATTACTTTATCTACTTCTACTTTACTCATTATATTATTACCAATGTTCCTGTTACTGTAACAGTTTCTGTAAAAGTTACTGGACCTGCAAGGACTGCAGATTCAATTTGCATTTTTTTATCTAGCACTTCTGCGTGATGATAAATATTTTCTGATGCAGGTATATCACCTACATATACTGTTCCATTAATATCTGACATATTGTTTCCTATTATTATGTACTAATAGTATCTACTCTACTTAACCATGCATCTACACTTGATGCAGCACTAGCCACACCAAATAATATATCACCATTTTGTAAAACTATTTTAGCTCCACCTTGAATTAATTCAATTGAACTTGATGGTGGAATACTTAAAGTTTTTGCAATATATCTATCAGTTCCTGCTCCACCTTTATCAATATATATATCTACAGTTACTGAACTTGCTGTAATATTAGCTAATCTTAAACCAATAATTGCATCATTAGAATTTGCAGTTAATAAAGTAGTTTCAGAATTTGTGATTTGAGTACCTGTTGATTTAAAATCCTGTGCCATTTTTTATATTTTCTCCCTGTTGTTTATTATATAGGTAACTTCCTTATAAGTCAACACTAAAGTGCAATAGCCATTGCTACAGCAAATCCTGAAGTAGCTTTAGTATTTAACTGTGTTTGAATAGCTGAAGTTACTCCATCTAAATATTGAAACTCTGTATTAGAAACATTGCCATTAGCTATTTTTGTAGCATCTATAGCTGCTGCTGTTTTAATATCAGCATTAACTATATTAGTAATAGTATTATTATCTGAATCTATACTTTTGTTTATTAAAGTTTGTGTTCCAATTAAAGTTGCTACAGTATTATCAATTGCTATATCATTTGCATTAGCTGTAATACCTGTACCACCTACAACATCTAAAGTTACATCACCTGATGTTCCTCCACCTGTCATACCAGCACCTGCTACAACTGAAGTAATATCTCCAACTGGAACTGTTGCTACTTGTGTATCTACATATGCTTTAATAGATTGTTGTGAAGCAACTGATGTAGCAGAATTAGATGACATATTATCTTCATCTTTAAATGCTGTACCACTAATTGCTGTGTTAATAACTGGGCTTGTTAAAGTTGGAGATGATAAAGTTTTATTTGTAAGAATATCTGTAGATGTTCTTGCAACTAAAGTATCTGCTCCAGAAGGAATTGTAACTGTTCCACCATTTGTAATTGAAGCAATAGTTGGAGTAGTTAAAGTTTTATTTATTAAAGTTTGAGTATCTATTAATGTTGCAACTGTATTATCAATTGCAAAAGTCATAGTCTGTGCAGAGCCAGTAGTATTAATACCAGTTCCACCAGTTAATGTTAATGATTGTGAATCTAAATCAACTGCTTGAGAACCACCAGCATCACCAGAGAAATCTAAATCACTTGCTGTTACTTGTGCATCTACATAAGTCTTAATAGCTTTTGCACTAGCTAATGTATCATCACTTCCTGATACTGCATTTAAATCTATATCTACATCTGTAATAGAAGTAGCTGAACCAATTACTAAACCATCTAATGTAACTGTACCATCAAAGAAAGCATTTTTAAATTCTAAAGAAGATGTTCCTAAATCAATATCATTATCTGTTGTTGGTATAATTGCACCATCTTGTAATCTAAATTGTTCTGTTGATGTACCACTAACATCAATTGAAAATTCAATTAAGTCATTAGTGCTATCAATTAAAATTTTATTTAAAGGAGTTGTTAAACCAGGGTCTCCAATTAATCCTATAACTGGACCTTCTGCAGCAGTACCATCATGTTTGTGTCCTGTGGTATTACTAAATGCTGATAAAAGTTGATTGTATTCATTATTAAATAAAAGTGCTGTTATAGTATCACCATTATTTAATGAACTTTGTCTAGTATATCCTGCCATAATTTATCTTCTTCCTCCTGCTATAAACGAAACAAACATTCCATTTACTGAATATGGAGCATTAGTATCATTACTAAAAAATTTAAAGTTATTAGAAAAACCACTTCCATTTACTAAAACACTTTTACTTGGTAATGTAGCTGTACCAAATATTGATGTACCAAAAACTGCTGAACCAAATAAAGAAGGTGCAGATAATTGTCCAACATTAAAGTTACTAGGTTGAGGAACTTCAGAACTTTCAAAATCGTATTTAATAATTAAATTTAAATCGTTTTGTATTCCTTCAGGTTCAATATTAACCTTTACTTTATATAAACTTTTTCTTAAACCATTATCACCATAGTCCATATCTGGTGTTTGAAATTCTGCTACTACATTACTTCCATTGAAGCTACTACCAACATCATGTTGATAAACAAATCCTGATTCATCTGAATGAAAAATTACTTCTGTACCTGTACTATTTAAATTAGAAGTACAAAATTTTACAGGCATTCCTTTTGTTTGACTCCATTCAAAAGCAGGGATACCTTCAGAACTATATTTAAATGTTCCAATAATTCCTCTTTGCCCAGCATCAGCTTCACCTGTTCGATAATAAAATAATCTATACTGACTTCGTTCTCTAATTACAATACTAGATATTGTAAATGCAGCAAAATTATTTAATAATTCATTAACTAAAGGTAAAATTTTTCTACTGATAGAACCTAATTCAACATCATCAATTCTAGCTGTACCAGCAACTGTTCTTAATCCATCAGGTGCTAAGAAGATTAAATCTCCACCTATCTCCTGAATAGAGTTACCACTTACACAACCTATATTTTTAGTTACTGATTTAATTATAGGAGTAGAATCAAGGTTTGTCAACTCATATATACTATTTTTACAAAATATAATTAATGAATTTCTGAATACTTTAATGCCTGTTATTATATCTCCTACATCAATTGAACCAGCAGAAGCACCTTCAAAGTCATAAGGTTTTAATCTAGTACTATAAAATACTGTACTAGGACTAGCTGTTTTACCAGCTACAATAATTCGTTCAGCATATCTTTCTATTAATGAACATCCTACTGGAGCAGACCTTTCTAATTCTTGAAAATGATATTTACTATTATCATCTATAAAAAATTCAAAGATTTTGTTTGCTCCATCTACACCATAAATAGTACCATTTAAACCACCTGTAGATTCAAAATTTATAAATTTAACATTTGATTGACTAGTTCTATTGATAGTTGTTGCAGCAGCTAAACTAGATGCAGAAATACCACCTATAAAATAACTTAATCCATTTTGAGTATTTGCTGTATCAGCAACTCTATCTAATGTTAATACAGTATTACTAGTAATAGATAATACTTTATAAATTTTTCCATCTATTTTAATATCATCATTAAGATTAAAAGATGAAGTAAATGTTGTATTTGTTCCTGTAACTGTTGCTGAATTATTACTAATAGAAACTGTTCCTGGTCCTACTGTAAATGTATTTTTATTTATATGAACATAAGATGTTCCTGATAGACTAAAATATAAATCATCTGCTTGAGCAACTATTACTCCATCAGCATAATTAGTAATACCATGCATTGCATCTGTTGAAGTACCACTTGGAACAACAGCACTATTACCACCAAATTTTGTATAACCATTAACTCTTCTATATCCACCTGTAGTAGATGATTCAAAGTTTTGTAATTTAGTTGCAGCTCCTGGAGTTCTAAATAAAGCATGAGAACTTGAAATTAAATCCAAGCCACCTTGTACTGTAATTGAAGCTCCTTGAGTTGGCATAGTTTATCCTTAATATAAATATGTAAATCTAACATCTGACATATACTCTGGTTGAGGAGAGTTTAATTGGTCAGCCATACTTTTTAATCCTTTTTTATATTCATCTAAAGCTAATTGCGATTGTGCAATATTATCTTTAAATTGATAAATATAATATCTAGCTCTTGCTAGTAAAACTGGTTTGTATTGTTCTGGAAATAATACTTTATCTGTATCGTTAGTTAATGCAGTTGGTCTATTATAAGCAAAGAAATAAATTCTATAAACTTCATCTGGTATTGGAGATAATCCAAATCTTCTACCATCAGAACTTCTTATTACTCTTAAAGGTTTTCCATAAGTTTGTGAGTTAGCTTTATTAGCTTCTTCATTAGCAGCATAATTATTTCTCCAATCTGATAAAGTAGAAAAACCTAATTTATTAATTGAAAAAGGAGCAGTCTTTCCACTAACACCTTCTTCTGTTAAAGTAAAACCATCCCAGTTAACTGAATCATAATCTGTATCTATATCAGTTGAACCTGCTTTTAAAAGATACCATCTTGTACCTGCAACTGTTTCTACAAAAGTATTACCATAATATTCATTTTGAGGTGCTGCAGTATTTAACCAAGACCATTCATCTACTGAATCTACTATATCAAAGTAAGCTCTATTAACACAATTGGATACAAACTTTTGTACACCTAATGCTCCTGCTACTGTTGTTAATTCTGGTTCATTTATTTCAACCAGCAATTCATTTGTCATTGATAAGTAAGTTTTAGCCATTTAACAGTTCCATGCTCTTAGTGATTTATTAATTCTTGAATTAGGGTCTCTTGCAGTTTTTTTAGATGTAAGTTTTTTCTTCATACCTTTCATCCTTGCACAAAAACTTTTTCTTCTTTTATTGCCTACCACTTTACTTGGTGCTTTAAGATTTCTTTTCTTACCAGTTTTAGTTTTACCTTTATTGTAAGAAGCTCTACCTTTAGCATTAAGTCCACCAGATTTAGACTTACCCTCTTTACGAGTCCAAGCAGGTGAAGACATTATACCCATTATTATTTTTTCTTATTTTTATCTTTTTTAATTACTATAGTCATTACTCCACCATGACCTTTTTTATTTCGGTGTACTTTTCCACCATGTTTGTATTTACCTTTGTTTACTACTTTTCCACCAGGCATTGCTTTTTTCATTGGCATATTATTTCTCCTATAAAATGTATGCGATTATAATTATAATAGCTACAATAAGAACTTCTTTTTTATGATGTTCTTTGTAGTGATTAATTTTGTTTGTCCAATATTTATTTAACATAATTTTTTTTCTAAATTAAAAGGATGGGGATATTACTACCCCCACCCAATAGTGTATTAAAAATTAATCTATTTTATAGATAATTTTACCAACTACTTCTGGTCTTAATACTTTTCTTCCCCATACCATTAAACCTCTAACGATATCTGAGAATGTACCTGTGTCTCTAACAGTTTCTACTTTGTTCATTGCTGACGCAGCAGCAGTTGAACTCATATGACCGAATAAAGCTGCAGGTCTAGTTGCACTAGCGACAGTATTAGTTGGTAGGTTGTTTGATTTGTACATTTGGAAACCTCTAAGTAATCCAGATGCTACTAAACCATTTCTGATTGAACCTTGACCAGCATTAAAATCTACTGATAAAAGTTTAGATGCAGAGTTGGAAAGTTGATTGTACCATTCAGGTGCAGCAACGAACCATCTTCCATCTTCAGGTGCATTAGCTTCATCTAAATTTTTAGCAGCAAGTGCCATTTGATTTAGAGGGTCTATTTCACCTGTAGCAAATCCGATATCAATCGGAGCTGCAATTGTTCCCATACCAAGAGATGTTCCTGTGTTTTCAGTTAGTGCAGCAGAGATAGCTGCTAGGATGTTAGCATCCATTGCATCTCTTAAAGCATAAGCAGCATTGTCTGCAGCTATAGCTTGGAAGTTGACATGAGAGAATCTCTTCTCTAAGTCATCAATCTTAAATGAAAAAGATTTAGCTTGGTCTATAGTTAGAACAAGTTCTTGGTCACTTAAAGCAGTTGATACTACAGCCAGACCTCTTGTATAGTCTGCTACTGCGATTTGAGGCTCTTTGATAATGTTAACAGTATCACCGAAAGATGAGATTTCTCCCATGTAATCTGTGTTACATACTGCTTCTGCTACTGCAGCTTTTCTTAGAGCTATTTGTACTTTCTTTGAATAGATTTCAGGAATGAAAAAACCATTAGTTTGACCTGAAACACTAGTAAGAAAGTTAGTTGTTGAACTACCTTGGAATTTAGCCATTGTAGATACTCCTTTGTTTAGTTGTTGATAAAAATGAAAATAGAATTAGTCTATAATTCTACCTTCCCTTTGAGCTTTTAAAATATCTTTTTCATATTTCATAAACTCTTCATCTGATAATTTTTTTATATCAGACCTTTTGAAGAAAGGTTCGTTAGATTCAGGTACTTGAGTTTGTTCGTTAGTTTTAACCAACAAGTCTGCACCTTCATTCCTCGGTTGTTTCTTCGTAGTTTTTTTATCAAATCCAAGTCCTCGGTCCTTCTTATACAAGTCAATTGCTCGTGCAGCTAATGCTCCATTAGAGTTGTTTTCATATATCCAGTTTTTAATTTCCATTGGCTGAGTATCTGCCCAGTTATGAAAATCATCAGACTCTTTGATTTCCTCAAAGTCAGGATGATATTTTGAAAGTTCAAGTGCAGCTTCCTTTTGTTGTAAAGTAGTATTTGCTTTCTTTAAACCTTCTAACTCGTCTTGTAAAGTTTTAACTTCATTTTGCGATTGTAAGTGAGATACAGTTTCCACAACTCCATAAATATCAGGATAATCGTTTTTAAAAGCTTCAAGCTCTTCTTTCGATTTGGGTGGTTGGTAAACAGGTCTGTTCTCTTTAAGTTGAACTTTAAGGTCACTTTCCTTGCTGTTCCATTCACCTAACTTCCTATCATAATATCGTTTTAGGTCGTCATATCTTTTCTTATAATCAACTTTTGTATAAGGGTTAGCTTCTACATTTAATGCAGACTCTTGAACCTTATCCATTGTTGCATCAGTATTCTCAGCATTATCATCTGGGTTGCCATTGGCAGTAGCATTTGATAAACCTTGATTACTTTCAGGGTTTGGCACAAACAAACCTTCATCAGCAGAGGTTCTATCTTGTGGCATAGAATCATCTGTATGCCAAGATTTTTTTCTGTTGTAAGGGTTCGCTTCGGCTTCTTGTCTTCCTTCTTCGTTTTTGTTACTCATCGTGTCCTCCTTTAGGGCTTCTTAACTGAAGGTAGCTAAGGCAGGTGTTTTGTTTAAAACGAAACTACAAGGGCTTATAATAAAATTATTATAAGGTAGCTTGTCTATCCATAGAGTTACCTTTCTCTATAAATTTTTTTATACTATCTCTTCTTCTTCTTGAGATTGATTACCAGCATCATAAGATTCTTCTGCTTGTTTCATCATCTTTCTTAATTTGTCTACACCAATATTCTTAACTGCTTTTGCTGTAAATACAAATTCACCATCTGATAAAAGTGCTGGGATAGAGTCTGAAGTTCCTGTACCTGGTCCTTCTACTTCTCCATCATCTGTAAATTCTGTTGCTACTAATTTTGGAATAATAGCTTCTAGTTCTGGATGCATATCAATTGCTTCATCTAAAAGATTTTCTTCTTCATCTGATAAAGCTGAAGTATCAATAATAGCATCCATGCTTTCTAAATCTTCATCAGTAATATCTTCTTCATCATCCATAGGCATTTCATCATCCATACCCATTGGTTGTAATAAAGATTCTTCTTCAGTTTCTAATTCTTGCATAACTGGCATTTCATCTTCAGGCATTTCATCTTCTACAATATCACCTTCAGCATAAGCTTGATAATCTGGTCGTTGGTCATACTTACCTCTTTCAACTCCAACCATTCCACCTAGTGCCATTTGTTGTGCTTTAATATTTTTAGATGCTTTATATTCTTCTAATTGTTTTTCTTGGTCATCAGTTAAAGGTAAACCTGAATCTTGCATAGCTTCAAGTTGTTCCATTTTTCTCATCTCAACTAATTCTTTAGTTGATACATCTCCACTAGCAAACTTTTGTCTTTGCATTATTCCACCTTTAGCTTTTTTAATCACACCTTTACCTATTAAAATATCTTTCTGTGTTACTTCACCATCACCACTTAAATCTGGGAAAGCTTCACCACCTTTATTAAATCTTGTTCTTGTTTTATCCATTGCTCTAGAAGGTAATCCTCCTCTAGCTGAACGAGGAGTATTTACATCATAAGGTGTAATACCTTGTGCTTCTTCATCTTGCTTTGCAATATAAGGTGGCATTGACATTAATCCACCTGTTGCCATTTTCTTTGCTTTGATTTTTTTCATTTTACTCCTTGCTTAATTATAGCAATATTAATTATATTAGTCAACACTAATATTATTTTACTATATCTCTTACATTATTGGGCAGGTTCTTCAACTTGTCCAGTAAATTCCATCTCCCCTGGCATTGGTGAATTACCAGGTCCGATTGGGCTTTCGCCATTTCCAGGGTTGTTTGCTCCTGGAGTTTCTGGAGGTACTCCTCCATCACTACCCATTGCTCCGAGTTCACCAGGTATAGAAGCTTCTGGGCTAGTTCCTTTGTTAGCATTTTGTTGTCCTATTATTTTTGCGTAGATTTCTGCTTCGTCTTTAGTATTTAAAATTTCTGCTGGGTCTAAATCTAAAGAGTGAGCTAATTCTTTTATTACTTCTGACATTCTTACAAATGGAGCAATAGCAGGATTCTGTACAGTTTGTAAGAACATAGTTAGTCTTTGACTTCTAACTTCTTTCTTCATCAAACTAGAAGAACCTGTTGCTTTAATTTCTAAGTCGCCATGTATAGGTAAGTCACCTTCATAGAATTGCATATTCCATTGGAACAATGCTTCACCTAAAGGTTTAATTAATTGGTCATCAATATTCTTAATAACTGTTTTAATATTTAATGATGCTGCACCCATAAGCATTGACATACCAGATGCTGTTCTTGTCATAGATTGAACACCTGTTTGTCCATGTGAGTAAGATGGTATACCTGTAGATTCATCTGCTAGTTGTCTAAACTTATCAAACATTTGCATATTTTCATTTGCAGTATTTGGAAACTTTAAACCATAAATAGATTGTCCAGGTGAACCTGCTTGTCTTTTAAAAATCTTACCAGGAAATACTTCCATAGTTTGATTAGAAGCTAATGCTGATTCATCAATATCAAAAACTAAATTACCTGCTAATGCTAAATTATCAATTGCCATTCTTGCATGACCATTCATAATTTGTTGTGCATCATCCATGTTTTCTGGAACACCAATACCAAAAAATGCATATGGATTCTTTTCATATACAAAAGATTGATAAGGAGTTCTAAAAGGTTTAAATGGATTTTGAACAATTCTAATTACTTTATCTCTAATCATCCAAACATTAACTTGAACTTCTTCCATGTCATCAATAGATTCATCTAGTTCTAGACCTTCTTCTCTAGCACTCATTGCATCTATTGTTCCCCAGTATTCTATTACTTCAAATCTATTTGCTTCAATATCAGGGTATTGACTTTTTTCTAAATCTATATCTGTTTCCCAAGATTTCTTCTGATACTTAGCACCCATTCTTAAACAATCCATGATTGCTTTTTTATCAAAGAAAGGTCTGTTAGCTAAATCTAAAACTTGGTTTTTATTTAATCTATGTCTTTGAATTACAAATTCTGCTTCTTCCATATTTCTAGCATTAGGGTCTGGATAGAAATCCCATATACTAACAAATTCCATTTTAGGAACTTTAACAGTTTGAGGTGTATACTCTCTACCATTACCAGTATCAGTATATTTATGTAAAGTTTTATTGTAAGTAAAAGGTCCTTTAACAATTCCTGTTCCAAGTAGACAAGCTTCAAAGATTGCACTTCTTAATTCTATACTACCATTTGATTCTTCTATTTGGTCTAGGATTAATTTTTCTAATCTTCTAGCTGCAATTTGTGCAGGTTTAATCTGAGGCATCTCAGGAGTTGGAGCTGGTCCAGAAGTTAAATCTGCTTCTTCGTATTCTTTTTCTAAAGAACCTAAGTTAGCATCATTATTTAATGAACCGAAAGTTGCACCAGGAGCTAAATCATTTCCATCACCAGGAAAACCTAAACCACCATTTGATTCTTGCATCATAGGTTCACCAGGAGTATACTCCATATTACCTTCAATACCTGGAATAGGTTCTTCGTTTTCATTCATACCCATTTGTTCTTTTAATGGATTTAAATGAGCATACTCATCTATACCTTCAGGTACTCTAGTTTCTTGAATAGTTAATGGAAATTTATTTGCACCAAACAGTACATCAATCAATTGACCATATGCTGCTAGTACTTTTGTTTTAGTAACTTTAACAAAGACTCTAGATTTTTCATGGTCTCTGAAAGCTACATTTTTAAAATATCTTCCTCTATAATTATGAAAAGCTTGTAGCCATCTATCTTCATCATCTTCTCTAGTAGTTTCACATTGTTGAAACCTAGAATTAATTTGAGCAACAAGATTAGAAATTACTTCATCTTCTTTTGCTTCATCCATAGATGGATTTGTATCTTCTCTAATCTGGTCGTAGGTAGCCATATATAATTCCTTAAATTATTTGTGCAGTAATATAATAATACACTTATTTCTTTGACTTGTCAACTATTTTTTTAATTTCCACAATAACACTATTAGGAATAATTGTGCTGTTTCCAATCTCTTCAATCTTACCTGAGTCTTCTCCAGCCGAAGAATAGTCTCCAAAAATTCTAGTCACTCCTTTAGTTTGAGTTAATAAATGACCTTTAGTAACACAAATAGGTAACTTTGCTTTCTTACAACCTTCAATACTTTGCCATGAGCTGTCAGATAAAATATCAAGCCAGTATACAGAAACTAAAGGATACTTATCTATTTCTCTAGTAGCTTTAGTATTTATCTTAATTTTCTTTTTAACCATTCCCCTTCTTCTCCTCTTGTTGTTGTTTTAACTTATTAAATCCTTTCTTGCCTTTTCCATATGGATTAAACTCTCCTTTACCTTTTATATTATCATCTTTAGCCCAATCAGTAAATTGGTCTTTAATTCCACCAGCATCAGAATATTTACATATATTCATTTTAAATACTTGATGTATTTCTTTTTGTTTTAAATATTCTTGTAGTTCTTCATATGACATTACCTCATCATATTCTTCATTTGTTTTTTTATTCTTAAAAGTATATAAAGGCATATTAGTATCCAAAGGTTGGGTCTGATGGTGTCCATCGTTTTTTATTTGACATCTCTTCCCATACTGAGGTTGCTCTAGGTCTAGACATAACTAAATATCTTAGAGCATCGTAAGCATGGTCTGATGCTTTTGTATCTACATCCTCTGGTCTGCTAGGGTCAATAGGTATAGATTGTATTTCTCTAATTAGGTTTGGGCAAGATTTAAATATCTGAAGCTTGGGTCGACCTTTGTCGTTTAGTTTTAATCTTTCATGTATTTGTATCTTGCCTTGAATTCTGTTCTTGTCAGCCCTTCTAAGCTTATGTCCTGCCTTAGATAGTACTTCCCCTACAGTTGGACCAGTAGCACCTGTCCTTGCCCACGCAGCTCCATCTAACACACCACTTACAGATAGTCTATCCTCTTTCTCAAACTCAAAGATTCTTGTAGCTAAGTCTTCTCCTGTTAAACCTTTTTGATATAGTTCTCTATAAATAATTAATGTTTCATCTGTAGGGTCAACACAACCCCACACTACTGCAGATTCTGCTGCATAACCATAGTCAATTCCTTTTACTCTAACCCAATGCCTAGGTAAATCAAAAGGTTCAACTACATGATTATCATAATCAAACTCTGTGAATGCTGCACCTTCGGAAACATCCCAGTTACCTTCTAGTAATTGTTTTCTTTGTACAGCAGGTAATGATTGTAGCATCTGCTCGTACTTACCATCTTCAGATAGATAAGGGTTATCTTCTAATCTAGCTGGTATAAATTTTCTTGTTATTTTATCTTGTCCTGTAAAACTTTCATTTGGTGGAGCTGGGTCTAGATACCTTTTCTTAACCCAGTTTCCTCCAACTCCTCCAGGGTTTGCAGTACACCGAATGTAGCATTGTATTGCATTATTAGTTGTTCTCAATCGTGATTGCAAGTATTGGAGTGGGAACTCTGTTGGATACTGTGTTAACTCATCAATACCTATCCAGGTATATGATTGTCCTTGGTATCTATAAACATCAGCATCTCTATCAAGGTAACCAAACTCCAATGAAGCTCCTGAAGGGAATCTCCATATCTTTTCGACTTCTCTAAACTTAGCACCCTTAAAAGCTTTAGGGTACAACTCTCTAGACTTATCTATTAGTTCTCTTAATTCTGGCATTGACTTTCTTAACAGTAATGCTCTATGTTCTTTAATGTGCATAAATCGTAAGGGGTCTACTAACATAGCATACGATTTACCACCTCCAGCAGAACCACCATATAATACATCTTGTTCAGGTGCTGCTAGAAAATCTGTTTGAGGTCCTATGTTTGGTTTAAATACTATTCTTTCTTTTTCTTCTTCAATGAGTTTTTTAACAGGACTAGGTAAGGTATCAAGCCTGTCTTCTTCGATAACCAAACCTTTCTTCGTTTCTTTATTTGTTTCTGCATTTTGTACAACCTTTAGAGTTTCTTTTTTATCTCGAAGTCTTCTTGTCTTATTCTCCAAGTTCTTTTTTAATCTAGCTATTTCTTTCTCTCTAGCTTTAACTGCTTTTCTTGAAGCAAGTTTAGCTTTATGAGCCATGCTATAGTTATATTGTCTCTTTGGTTTCTCGTCAGTCATTCTTACTTAACAAACCTTTTAGTTGTATTACTGGCTCTGGTTTATCTTTGTCTATGATTTTCTTTAAACCCATAGCTGATAACTTCCTGCCTGTTTGATGTTCTAATATTTCAACTGCTCCTCGTAAACTAAAAGCACCTGCTTTAACACCATCTTTCATTTCTTTTAATGCTGATACTTCTTTATCAACAATCTCTAGTGTTTTATTATCTTCACCTAACTTATAACCAAAAGGAATAGTTGAACTATTTCTCTTCATCATCTATATCTATATCCTCTGCATTAGCATCTATTAATTTTTCTTTAGCAGGTATAATGAATATTCCTGATGCTGCTGAATGCGTTACATCAAGCTTATCTCGTTTTGCAATACCTACTCTATCCAACAATGTTTGAGCTGCTTGTAGTTTAGCATTAACTTGTGGTATAGGGTCATCACTTTCTAATATCTCCACCAGTTTCTGACTAGCTCTTGGAGCTGACTTTGCTAGAATCTTTGTGGCGACATCTACAATCTCATCCTTTAGGGAATCAACAACATTAGACTTTGAGCTGTCAGCATACCCTGCTTCTCGTAGAGCTAGGTTTATATCACCTTTAGCAACACCACCGAGGGCTGTTAGAAAGCTTTGTTGTTGGTCTGTTAGTTTTCTTTGTTTGTTTTCTGAATTGCTTGGTAGAAAGTTATTGTTCATGTATTCATTATAACAAGTTTACATCTAGTTGACAACATTTATTTTTATTTAGAGTTGACAAATGCAGAACACATAGTATAATATATATGTAGCCTCTCCAGAGGGTCAAGCATATAAGTCTATCTGGGGCAGTCCAGCAATATAGCAAG
>Ga0209337_1002373_pt1 | contig 13665 bp, 19 predicted proteins | sample LinPmetageLP53_FD_184044 | JGI IMG/M metagenome (GOLD analysis project Ga0209337, IMG submission 184044) | Marine viral communities from the Pacific Ocean - LP-53 (SPAdes) (version 2) | ecosystem: Environmental > Aquatic > Marine > Oceanic | place: Pacific Ocean | collected 2010-02-08
GGTTTACCTGATGTAGGTCTTACCATTCCAGCTGCTGTATCAATTGTTTTATTTATTTTAGAAGAACTAAAAGCTAAATCTTTTCCGTATTGTGCAACTTTACCTATTGCTTTTGTACCACCATATATAAATGGAAAATACATTACAGAGTCTGCACCAAATTTAAGTCTATTTAATAATTTTCTACCTGCATCTTCTTGTGGATCTGAAGATTCATCTAAATCTAATTGTGTTGGACCAACATCAAAAGCATCACCTATTGTTCCTATGTTTTCAACATCTGCAACAAACACTTCTCCCGTTGCTCCACCCACGACACCAGCTGCAAAACGTTTTGCTCTAGATTTATCATTAAGTTTGTAAACTTTCTCCATACCTTTTCTAACATTCTTACCTTTTAGATTTACGTATGTTCCAGCTTTTCTAGCTTGTAATGCTTTGGTTGCAAGCTTACTTGCTATCTTTGCACCAGCACTAGCAGGTACACCTATCTGGACTAGAGCTTGTAATATTTTACCAGATGCTCTTGCTTCAGCTGTTTCTTCAAATATATTTATAGTATCAAATGCAGATTCTACTTTAGCTGCAGCGTTATTAGTCATACCTGAAAAGTCTAAAAGTTCTGCACCTAATGAAACAAAACCCTCTGGTACTTTAATAATACCTGAAGCTATACCAGCTAATGCTGACTCTAATGAGGATATTTCATTATCGCCTTCAGCTCCAGAATAAGCCTCATTAATATCATTTATTACACCTGGTTTGCTTTCTTTTATGGGTTGTTCTGGTTTAAACGGATCAAAAGCCATTCGATCCTCCTATGATTCTAAGCCACGCAGCTTTGTTCTTTCGTAAGTAATTGGACTGTAAGTAAAATATCCACCCTCATCATTTTCCGAAGGTGGAACTCTTTCAATAAAAACTTTTCGTGTTAGATCATAATAAACTAAACCAGCTTTCATTTCATCATAATTAAATTCTTTTGTCTTTTTATCGTATGGAACAAACCCATCTAATCTGGCATTTATTTCTTGTCCTTTTGGATCTTTTGTTCTTTTTAATTCAGGTAAGACAAACGCATCAAATGCTGCTGTTTTTCTAGGATATGCTAAATCAATAGTTGCTATGTCAAAAGATTTTAATTTACCTGCAGCGGATGTTCTTTCATCTACTAGCTTACCATAATATCTATCCGGAGATAAATCTTTTAAATATTTCTCTTTAGCCTTTACTCTAGCTACATCCATAGCTTGTTCACCTTTAATACCTAACATCCCAGCTTGTAATCCAATTGTTTTTTCTTGTTGAGCTTTTCTTTGTAAATCTTTAAAATAATTTTCCATAGGTTTAGTTGTTGAACCAACAACTTCTTGTAATTTAGTTCCGCCAGCTGATTCTCCTCCAATTAAATTTTGACCTGTCCGAAGTAAAAATTGTGTAAGAGCATCTGGACCTGTGCTAGCTCCTTGAGTAGCAGCCCTTAAAACATTTCTATAATTTTCTACTCTGTCACCTAATGCATAATTTTGTCTAGGCTTAACACCCGTCATGATACCTTCCATAACTTCTCCGCCTTTTCTAAACATTGGTCTTTTTAATATTCTACTCATTATTGTCCGCCATAATTTATATTAATTGGTGATGATTTTGCTGGATTAATTAATCTGTATATACCAGCTAACGTTGATGCAGTTCCTAAACCTGTTGCTAATGGTGATGGTGTAGCTGCAGGTGGTAAAATGTTTTCTCTACCAGGGTATCCTGCAATTAATTGTGTAACACCAGAACCAAATTGTTGTGCTGCTTCTAAGGGTTGTAAAGCTTGTCTTGATAATAATTGTTGTTGAGCTGTTAAGCCTTGTTGAGCTCTCGCTGCTTGCTGCGCGCCTAAACCTGTTAAGCTTGCAATTTGTTGACCTAATAATGCAGGTGATTGTTGTGCTAATCCTAATTGACCAGCAGCTAATGATTGTTGCTGATTAAAAGCTTGCCCTGCTAAATTTTGAGCTGTGCCAAAACCTTGTTGTCTTAATTGAGCCAATAGTGATGCTCTGTTTCTATCACTTGCTGATTGATATTCTGCTCTTTGTACACCTTCTCTACCACCACCAAATGCTCCAGCTTGAATTGCTTGATTAGATAACATAGGTAAACCTTTTGCAGCTTGTTGATCAAAGTCTGCCATTGTAGTATCAATAACATCTTGTTGATACGGAGACATGTAAGCTTGATAAGCAGTAGGGCTTGATAAGCCTGCAGCTGTTGTCTGTGCTGCCGCTGATTGATTTAAGAAAGGTTGAAAGCTACCAAGACCAGAAGCTAAACCTTCTGCTTGTGTAGTTAATGCACTTGGCCCAGCAACAAACTGTGGACCCATAATGCCAGAAAGATCTGTGGTTTTAAAACCACCAATTGCTTTTGTAAGATCGTCTAAATATGTTTTTGCACCAGCTTCAATAAATTCTGCAGGTGCTGTTCTTACTACTTCAGCCATTATACACTTCCTCCTGCTTCTAATTTTTTCATCATGTCATACATCCTTTGAGCGCCTACATTAACATTACCGTCGCCCATACCTCTAACAGCGTCTGCTGTAAATACGAATTCGTTATTGGATAACATTGCTGGAATGTCATCTTCTTTTTCTTTTATACCAACTGGTGGTATAAATCCACCATTATCTCTTAAATCTAGTTCTTGTACACCTTTAGGGTTTTGTCTCATAGGAAGTCCCTCGACGCTCGCTGCTTGCATAGCATTCTGGCTTGCAGTGTCGCCTAACGCGTAATTCATTCTACCACCCATAGCTGCTAAACCTCTTCCTTCTTGTTTTTTCATAGCTAGTCCTCTCCAATAGTCTTCAAAATAAAATTTATACTCATCAGAATTTCGGTTTTTGTTTTTAAACTCCGGATTAGCTTTTTCAAATAATTCAAAATATTCACCTATATCAAATTCTGCCATTTCTTTGTTTGGTAATACTGGTGCACCAGGAGGTGCTGTTGGTCCAAAAGGATTTACAGGCGCTGTTGGATCACCTAAAGGAAACTCATCATCACTACCTGCTGCATAACCTATTCTACCACCTTCTGCGTATTCAGATGTATTAGCTGTAACAAATTCTTGAACTTCTTGTTCTGATGCATTTGGATTTAAATTTTTATAATATAAACTTAAATATTTTGACGGATCTCTAGCTACTTCTTCTTCAGCTTGTTCTTCTGACATTCCTAAAGTAGATGTTAAAAAACCAGTTACTCCTGCTAATGCAGCAAACTTACCCGCTGTTCCTAGTTTAAATCCTTCACCTACAGCTGCTCCACCGAGTTTTTCAGCAATGCCTGTTGCACCAACACTATTGAATATATTTGGTAATATATTACTTAAACCAAAACCTGATCCTGCTGCGTTTCCGTATTTAAGTTGTGGCAAGAAACCAAAAGATGATGATCCCTTCATTAATCCAGGAATTTGACCCCCACCCAAATAGTAACCCGTGCCTGCTATTAATGCAGCTTTACCAACATCAGACGATGCAATTTTACTAACTGCTTTAGTTGCACCTTTAACTAATTTCTTAGCTCCTCCAGTAATTTTTTTAAGTATACCAAAACCTGTTCGGCTACCCATGTCTATACCTTTATAGTCGCCACCACCAATACCTTCTTTTGAAAGGCTCATAATTCCGCCACTTTCATATAATTGTCTATTCATCTGTCCTCTAGATATTGTCATAATTTAGCTAAATTGTTAAGGCAGGCTTTATATCCTGAAAACTTTACTTTACTTGGTTTTTCCAAATAAATCAAGGCTTGGCATTATGACTGTTACGTCTCTTTGTATGTCTTCTGGAGCCACGTTAGCTGCCTTTAAAGCTTCTTCGTTTTCGTATATTTCACCGGTCTTTTTGTTACTTATCTTTTCTATTATGTTCTCAGGTTTTATTACTAGTGTCATTATGATGTTACCTCTCTTGGCTGTATTTGTAGTATAGAAGCTATAACGTGCAGCTCGTTCGCGTCACTAGCTTGTACTTTCAATATCTCACTCTCTTCTACTACAAGAGGATGAGTTAAAAGTTCGGTTGTTGTATTTGTATCTATTGCTTTTGTCTTAAATAAGCTAAACACATTACCAGAAGCATCTGTTAATGTAATAGTTATATTACAGGCAGACCCAGAATCATTTGATATTAGTAAAGATTTAACCATAGAAACATTAGCTGAAGGCGTTGTGTATAACGTTGTATTGTCTGTTGTTGTTAAATCTAGCTTTGCGTTTACGAAACTATTTGACATTAATTTATAAAGAAGTTTTGAGCGTCCACTTCATCCTTTAGTTCTTGTTGATACGTTGTGTTTAATTTTTGTATTACACTATCAAGATCTCTTACTTGTGCGTCAGCAACATCTTGTTTGTATTCTTTACTAGGTCTTGTTAATATCTGTACTATCTTTGCCATTATCTTCTTCCGTCTGGTTGTATATCTAACCTAAATCCACCAAGTTTCCAATTTTGAGATGCAGCTGTATTTGCTATTTTTAAAGATACAGCTCTAGCTCTGGCTCTAGTATCTACCTTTGTTGTTGAAGAACTTATTGTAAAAGGTCCAAGAGCAGAACTTGCTTGTGAGTCATTAGAGTAGTTTCTTAATTGTAATGTAATTTGTGTATTACCGGTTTGGGATACAAAGTCTGGTATAAATCTTCTAATCTTTGCAAAGAACTCACCATCTCCACCTTGACTAATATCAAAGTCTCCAGATTCAATGTTAGAAGTTATTGCTGTTGTAGCTGTAGTTGTAACTTGATCTGTGCCGGTTTCGTGCTCGTAGTATATTGTACAGCCATCGGTATTACCAACAACATCATAGGAATTGTTAGAACCAGCATCATAATCTGTAGCATGAGGTTTACCAAATACAGCAGAGTCTTGCCAAGTTGTTCTATCCAATGTGCTTGTAGTCCAAACAGGTCTTTCACCTGAAGATTCAACATAATTAAAAGTTACACATCTATCAACTACTGTTGCACCAGAAGAACAATAGAACCAATTAATTTCACCAAACAAATTATTTAATCCAGCATTAATAAGTTGGTTTGCTGTTGTGTTTAAATCATTAAATACAAAGTCTTCCACTAAACAAGGTAAAGATTGTAGAGCACCTGAGTATCTAAAAAAACCATTTTCTGAAAACCAATACGCAGCACCATCTACTTCTACTGCAGCGTTTTGACCAATCAAACCACAGTTAGTTCCTACTTGCGCAAAACCAAATGTAAAAGGTGGTCCAATAAATCTTTGCGTAAATAAAGCAGTGTCTGTCCAAACATAAATTGCATCACGACCTCTAACAGCTCCCATAATTCTAGATCCATCTGCAAGTCTCTGTGTACCAGCCGTGTTGGTTGCCGTAGGTGTGTATGAATTAATATTTTCTTGATCAGAAAATCTAATAAACATTTCGTCTTGTGTAGAAGGTAAGCCAATCGTTGTTTCTGTACCGAAAAATACTAAGTGTCTATCCGGTGTAGATACAATCATATCTCTTGATGCTGTTGGTGCACCAGAAATAATTGTAGCTCTTGTTGCTGTTGCATTTGATGCATTTGAATTCCATTCAAAAACTGGACCGTTGTGTATTAATGAAATGATTTTATCACCAAAGTTATCAATAGACCAAAGGCCTGGATCAATTACTAAGTCACCCGATGCAGCTTCACCCCATGCTACGAAGTCAGACGTATTTGTAATTGTTGCACCATTAGAATGCGATGCTGCTGTTGTGCCTCTCGCTGCTCGCGTCACGCCTGTTAATGTGTTGCCTGAGATTCCAGTGTAAGAAATATCTTCATTGTCTATTGAAATATGATTTGTACCTGTTGATGGAAAGTTAACTACGCTTGTTAAAACTATGGTTGTTGTAGACGCATCAATACCTCCGTTCAAAGTTGTTGTAAGTGCATTGGCCACTGTGCCACCAAAAGAAGCTAAACCCCAACCAAAACCCGGTAACTGTTCTGCTGGTCCAACTGCATAATATGTTTGAACTCTTATACCACCAGATGCTGTAGCACCTGATCCTGTTTCTGCAGAAGGCATAGTAACTGTAATCGTTAAATTAGTTGGTGCTGAAGTTACCATAAATTTTTTATCATCAAAATCTGACGCTGAGTAATTAGAATTTGTAATAGCTGTAAAAGTATCTAATAAAATTATGTCTCCAGGCGCAAGACTGTGACCAGATCCAAAAGTTATAGTTACAGACGTAGATCCGTTTGTTGTGGTAAAAGCATTTGTAAGTGATGTTGTAGATTCAATAGGATGTATGTCATAAAACACACCTCCTGAGTAAGCATATAAAATTCTATTTGTACCTATAATTGAAAACTTTTGACCACCTCTATTTACAATATGGTGCATAGCTCTAGCAGAACCTGTTAATTTATTATTACCTAGTTGCTGCCAACCACCTATTTTTTCAGGTGTACCATATCTAAATCTTACATTATCACCATTAACCCATTGGCCTTCGGCTTGAGTATCTGTAATCTGTTTATTAAACCCTGGTAAGAACTGTACTTTTTGTAATGCCATAATATATGATTATATCAGTTTTTGGCAATAAATATAGTCCATTCTAGATCGGAGATCAAATCATTTACGTAGACTTTTGTATTTTTCTTTTTCTTAATATACTTGTGAAGTTCTTCCAAGTCCAAAATTAACCAATCTTTTTCGCGTTCAATAACCATTTTTTCAGCTCTAGTATCTATTCTACCTTTTTGAGCAGTTGTTCCATCAGATAATTTAAACATATTTCTTACGTCAAACCTATAAAAAGCATTTGTGCCTTTTATTATTCCTGCAATATTCCAAGATGTTTTTTCTTTTGGGTATCCAATAGATGTTAGATGTTTAGAAAATCTTTCTAATATATTACTCATACTATATCAAAATTATAAGCCAAAGATATTCTTGTATTTTTTTCTTCACTTCTTTCAACACAATGAGGTAAGTCAGATTTAAATATTAAAAGTCTTCCAGGTACTGGATCGTAATAAACTGTATTAGCTGTATCTCTAGTAAATGTTTCAGATGTTGGCTCATTTACAAAAGGATCAGGAGATACTTTAAATATAATCTTAGAGGATTTTTTAACATTACTTTTTAAGAAATAAACTGCCGAAAGAGAATGTGTGTTATGTGTATGATATTCTTGAAAATCATTTTTATGATATAAACTAATCCAACCATTAACACATTTAAAATTGTTTTTATAATTTAGGTTATTTGAATATTCTTTTACTTGATTTAAGATCCAGTTATTTAAAGGTTTAAAATTATCATCTAAAGAAATATCATAAGTATTTAAAGTATTATATGTTTTTTTAGATATCCAAGCTTTGCCACCAGATCTAATCTTCTTACTAACTTTAATGCATTCTTTAATTAACTTATTTTGAATTTCTTTGTGTTCTGGGTTATCAACATAACCTACAATTTTTGGCGACCACTTTTCAAATATCATAATTTATTATACCAAGCAACTATTACATATCTTTTTCCTTTTAATAACTCAGTTACCATATGTTTTTTTTCTGAATAAAATTTTACTATTTTTCCTATTTCTGGTTCTATAGTTTTATTTTCAACAATAGTTCTACCACCTTCGTAATTTTTATTTAGATATGTTACTGTAGTAATATCATAATTGAACTGATCATCTTTATATCCATTATCTATATGCCAATTATGTAATTCACCTATTGGCCAAAAAACAATTTCAATATTTTTTATATAATAATCTTTAAAAAGTAATTGATATTTTTTTAATAATTTTTTAATCTTTAAATCATTTATATTTTTTAATTTTAAAATATGTCTTTTAGAATGTATTTCAGTTTTATTAAAATTATTATTAATAGTATCAATACAATATTTACAAATGTCTTTACTTAAAAAGTTTTTATTTTCTTCTATCATTTTAAATGTAAATACGCTCCACTATCTTTCTGATAGATATCTCCTATAGGATATAAATTAAACGCAATAGATTTTCTCATTATATGAGATTCATTTTTTAAAACTTTATGATGCATTTCACTAGGAAAAATTATAAGTAACCCATCGACAGGTTTAAATCTCCAAGAACGAGAATTATAAATATTGAATTCTTTTTTATCTAAAAGGTATCTAATATCCGTATAATCTTGAAATGCTATATCACCTGAATTTTCGTCTACATGTAAATATAAAATACCACTGAACATAGAATTTGCATGAGCGTGAAAATTTGTTTCTGCTCCTGGTTCAGAAACTACTGACCAAGATGTGGAGAAATCAAACTTCTGTTCATATTTCAAAACTTCTTTTGTAAATATATAAAATTCTTCTAATATTTTATTTTTTAAAAATTTAAGTTTAGGTTTTTTTAGTAGCTGTTTTTCTTTTGAAGTTAAGGAAGGTTTTTTTATATCGTAAGCATAATCTTTTTTGTGCCCAGAGTTAATCCAATTTGTATCACAGATTTTATCTACGGCCGAAATGCTTTTCTTTAAATCAAGTTCTATTACTTTTGTATAAAATACTTTTGAAAAAAGAGGATAAATGTTTCCTTGGTTCATTTTTTAAATACATTATTTTGACCTAACATATGTTTTTTCAAATCTGGTCTAGTGTAACCTTCTGGTAATCCTGGGAAACCTCTTTCATCAAATTCTAAATGTTTATTATTAGGGTTTGTATAATGTAAAAAAACTTGCACACAAAAGTCTTGCTGTAATTCATCTCTCCAATGTTCTAATTCACAGCCTTTATAAATAGCAAGATCACCTTCATTTAAAATAACCTTTTTTATTTTTTGTTCTTTATCTTTAAAATATATAGGCCATTTGGAGCCATATAAATTTAATGTAGCAGAAACTTCACAAGACTCTCTATCTTTATGTTTCTTTAAAACATCTCCTTTTTTGTAAATTCTTACATAAGAATAAGTTGGTAGTAATTTTTTATTTGTTTTTTTTTCAATAAGAGGATGTAAATTTAATAATAAAGTTTCAGCAAAAATATCTGAATAACAAGAATAAGACAAAGGAGCTTGAGGATCAGTCCAAACACCCCAAGTTTTTTCATATGAAGGAATAAATCCATCTTGAAAAAGTTTAGCAGCTACATGTTGTTTTAAAAAAATATAATCGGTGAACATAGAAGCTATATTTTTATCTACAGCTTTTTTAACAACTTTGTATTTTATATCATCAAATTTTTTCATTAGAAATAATTAAAATTAATGTTTACTCTTATTTTTTCATCAGAGCAATAAGTAGATGCGTGTTCTAATTTAGAATCAAAAATTAATAATCTATTAGCCTTGCTCTCTACTGTTTTACCATTTTTAAAAATGGTAGGCCCATTATTATCATTTAAATAAAACAATGCATTCTTATGTTCGTATTCAAAATCTTTATGAAAATTGTTTTGCACTTTCTTTCCTAAGTTTGGGTATAAATTTCCTTTCACTCGTACTATAGCATTTGGTTTTAAAATATCAAGTACAGGATGTATTAAATTAAAATATTGACTATTTGAAGTATGGTTTTCATAAAATAAATGAGTAAAGTAAAATAACTTATCTTTTTGAGTTTCCGCAGTAACTGTTGATGAATAGAACCAAGGAAAATGTTTACTCATCATTAATAATTGTAAATCTTTAAAAGATTCTTTTTCTATTGCGTTGTCTATTATTTTAAACATATTGTATATTCCAATGTATAAATCTAAATGGTTCTAAACCTGGGTCTACTGTAAATTCGTGATTAAAATATCCAGGAAAAATAATCATATCTCCTGGTTTTATTTTATAGTGTACAGATTCTGATCCTGATGAAATTTTATTTTTATCCAGTAAAGGTAGTTTAGTCATTACGGCTCCAGGTCTTGGATCGTAAAAACGAGGAAAAGAAGTAAGCTCTGAACATTTTAAAAAATAAAAACCAGATACATGTTGATTCCAATGAGAATGTGCTGAATGATGTCCTCCTCCTAATTTTGAAAACTCTTGTACCCATAACTCATTTAAACTTATCTTTTTGTGTTGTATATCAAAACCGCAATCATTAATAAAATGATTACTATGATCAACAATTTTATCAATAAAAAATTTAAAATTATTATCCAAAATTAAAGAAGTCGAATGGTAACTTGAACCAAAAGAGTTTTTTAATTTTTTAGGAATCGTCTTATCTAATTTTATTCTTTCTTTATCTCTTTTAATAGAATCTTTAATATAAGGATCTGTTAATTGATTTAACTGATTAACATGTTGAAGAATATTTACTTTAAACACTGGAGTACTAAATAATTCATCTTTAAATATTTTTTGCATTTTATCTCCAATTAGGTCCTGTTAACCACACAACTAAACTGTAACGTATTCCTTTTTTTACAGGAGCTACTTTATGACATTGAAAAGACGGAAAAACTAAACAAGAACCTTTTTCACTAATTTCTTTCATTTCATATATTCTATCTTTTTTTGGTTTATCATGGAATTTAAATAAAAATTCACCTCCAGTGTAATCAGAAGGACTAGACAAATTTAAAGAAAAAGATAATTTTCTATTTCTATTTGATTTAAAACTATCGCGGTGAAAGTCATAAAATTGTTTTTTTGTATACATAGTAAATTGAGCTTTTAAATCTAAATTTAAATCTAACTCAAAGTTCCAGTTTGCTTTTTGATTAGCATTATGCATTAACTCTTTTATAGGTTCTAGTATGTTTTTATCCTGTAACCAAACTATTGTTGATTCTCTAACTTTTTTATCGTAAACAGGTCGACCGTCTTGACCTATCATTCCTTGTATTTTTTGTTGTGATAAACCTTTTTCAATAACATAATCACAGAACTGCTCTGTGAATAATTTTTTATAATAATAATAATCGTTATTCGTAAACATTATATTTCAAAATAGTTATTAACTAAATAAAATCCATTTAATTTAGAAATATTTTTAGTTATCTCAAAATTTAAATGAGAAGGAAACATTACAAAGCAATTATTTTTTAAAGGATATCTTGCATGTAAGTTAACTCTTTTTTTATTGTTGTGGTAAATAATTACTTCTGAACTTTTGTTTTCTAATTCAACACCATAGATCATAGTATAAACTGGAGATCCTTCAATATCATAAGGATTAAAATAATTATTTTTTTGAATATTGTCATCTTGTTTTAAGATAAAACTAAAACTTTCTTTTAACACTAAAGATGATTTACCTTTTTGCTGAAGTTTGAAAAAATCACTAATATAAGAATTTAAAAAAGATAAATGAATTGTATGATTTAATGGCTGTACTGGTGTTTTTTTATTTTTACTTTTTTCTAAATAGCCATACATCATGGCATATTTTATTTGTTCTCTATGTATTTCATATCCTTTAGGACAGTTTACACCACCGTAATAAACAGCTTCTTCATTGAGTATTTCTTTATACATTTCAATATCTTATACACTCAGACGCGTGAAATTTCAATGGTTGATTATCCACTCTTTTAACAAATTCAAAAAAAGTAACCAAAGTTAGACGTTCTTTATTATCATTTCCATAATTATCAACTCCATGATATTGAGAACCATCAAATAATATCATCCTGTTTTTTTTAGCTTTTAACTCTAATACTTTTTCATAGCTATTATGATTTTCTTTAATTGCTTTCTTAAATTCTTTTGTTCTTTTTTTATTAGGATTTAAATAATTTTCTTTTTGTGTTTCTTTATAAAAATTATTTTTCACAGGATCTTTTAATTGATATATGCAAGTTCCATTATTATCTTCATCACTTAAATAAACAACAGAAGTAAACTCATGACTTAAGTCTTGATGAATAAATCCTTTTTCAGGATACTCAGATGGTTTTATTTTTTGAAAATACTGTGTAGCTTGCCATTCTAAACAAGAATCTTTATTAACATCATTAGGGTATAAAGCAGCTATAATTTTTTCAGTAGTTTTTTGAAAAAAATTTGGATCAAATTGATGTGTGCTTATAGTTCTGGTTCCAGGCCAAGTTCCTTTACCAGGTAAAAATTTTAAAGATTTAGAATACTCTATAACTGAGTTTGGGTTAACAAAAAATTTATCAATGGTTAGCGTTGGCCAAATCAAAAATTATATTGCGCTCCACCCTTGTGTATTGTCAACTTGATATGCTGATTCATCCCATCTGTATGCTGTATAAGTTTCATCATCTGATGGATAAGGTACTGGGGACTCATATTTTCCAGTAGTATTATTCATAGTCCAGCTTGGAAAAGGTTGTACACTATCTTTAAAAATATCTAGTTCAGGGTCGTACTTTAATCCTGGTCCTGCGAAATTAGCTCTGTAAGGTGTACCACCTAATAAATGAACTCCTTTAGAAGTATTAAAAGAAGTTTTTTTCCATAAAGGCCAATTGTGATGTTTAGTTAGATAAGCAACACCTGTTGCTTCATCATCATTAGAAATATCGTCTTGTAATGGAGTTACCCATAAAACATTATTATCTGAATCTAATTTTGCAAAATGTGCCATTATGCTACGTACGTCCCTGGTGAGTTAAATACGTGAATAGTGTCATCTCCAGAAGTTGATTCAGTTCCACCTGATCCATTTGAATCTGCTGTTACTCTTCTGATTACAACTTTTCCAGAACCACCTGCTCCAGCATTTGGAGCACCACTTCCGCCAGCAGCTCCGCCGCCACCGCCTGTGTTTGCTGATCCAGCTTGTCCTACAGCTCTTTGTCCTGCAGCTCCGCCGCCAGAACCTCCTGGACTTCCTATTGGATTTCCTTGAACAGAATCGCCACCTCCTGCACCGCCTCCTGCAAAATCTATGTTAGAACCTGTTATATTACTTGTGGAACCTGATCCTCCTGGTCCACCTGATCCTGGGGGTGAGTTTGCATTAGTTCCAACACTGTTAGATCCGCCGCCACCGCCTCCAGTTTGGTTGTTAAAAGTTGAGTGAGGATTAGTTCCTCCGTTATTTCCTTGTGAAGGTGATGTTGGAGGTGAGTTACCTGCACCACCATCTAAAACATCTGCTGGTTGTGATCCTCCTGCTGGACTTGGATTTTGATATCGTCCAACTCCTCCTCCTGATCCACCATCCTGTGCTTTAAATGGTGAAGCACAAGCTGGTCCGGCATTGCCAGGACCTCCATTGCCTCCTGATCCGCCTCCTGCTGATGTAATAGTATCAAAAGTTGAGGGATTACCGTTATTGTTTGCTGTGTTAATTGTACAAGCAGGGCCTGCCATTGGTGTTGCGCCTGCACCTACTGTAATTGCGTATGAGGTACCGCCAACAACTTCATAAGTTTTACAAGCTATTGTACGAAAGCCTCCTGCTCCACCTCCGCCGCCTTGAGAGTGTCCACCGGATCCTCCGCCAGCTACGACTAAATATCTTACGTTATAAGGTGATCCTCCACCTCCAGCTCCAAAACCTAATACTTGATATCCAAACATATTTTATTCTCCTTACGCGTCGTTAGCCGCATCTGTAGTGAAGAATAATTTAATACCTAATACTCTTGCATCAGCACTAAAAGTATCTCCGCCTGCATTTGCATCTCTAAATAATTGAAAGTAAGTTAATTGATCTACTGCAGGTG
>Ga0209337_1002374_pt1 | contig 13664 bp, 14 predicted proteins | sample LinPmetageLP53_FD_184044 | JGI IMG/M metagenome (GOLD analysis project Ga0209337, IMG submission 184044) | Marine viral communities from the Pacific Ocean - LP-53 (SPAdes) (version 2) | ecosystem: Environmental > Aquatic > Marine > Oceanic | place: Pacific Ocean | collected 2010-02-08
GTAATCCTCAAACTGCAGGTTATGGTATTACTTTAACTGCTGCTAATAATGTAATTTATTACTCTAATGGATATGACTTAGAAAAAAGACTACAGTCAGAAGACAGAGCACACAGAATAGGTCAAACGAAGTCGGTAACATATATAGATCTTATAGCACCAAAAACTGTAGATGAAAAGATAGTAAAAGCATTGCGTAAAAAAATGGATATAGCTAATACTATTATGGATGAAGATTGGAGAGAATGGATTTAATATTATTACATGAAGGTATGTATCAGTTAGTTTCTATAACGCCAAAATTATTTATAAATGAAACTTGGACAAATTGTTTTGATTTATGTGATATTGTAAGAAATAAACTTACTTTATATAATAATGAAATAAACAGATATATATTAAAAGATGGTCGTTTCTTTTTTGGTTGTATTTGTAACTAGGATTTTCTAAGACAAAAGTATTTTTACCAAAAATTATAAATCCACTAATCCCGTTTCGCGATTCAAAAACTTATATTCTATTTTTTGTATGTTAAAATCTTTTTTGATTTTGTTACAGATTTTCTCTACGTCAAACTTTGCACAACTATAGACATCAAACTGCATTAGTGCAGGTGATGGTTCATCCCATACATGCATAGCAATATGTGAAGTCTCTATAATTGCAACGGCAGTAATACCTCGGTTGCCTTCCATGTGACAGTACTTAACATAAGGACCCATAAATATTTTCATATCTATAGACTCTACAAATTCTTTCATCCACTCTGTTAATTGTTCTTCATCAACAGGAGGTTTAATTGCTTCAGCACGAATAATTAAATGCTGATGCACTAACAAACTATTTTTCATAAAATTAACCTACGACTTTGCCGTCTTTCCATTCCATATCTGGAAGACCTTCAGTGTATTTTTTTCCGTCAAAAGTCAGAACTTGTTTTCTGTTTGAATCTGATTCGTGATAACTTATGTGGACCCATCCCCCTGCAGGATCGTCTTTGTCAAAGTACTCCATGATCAGCTGATCAAAATCAACGTTGTTTTGTAACCAATAAGCTGTCTTAATGTTGGGTACGCCAAATATTTCTAGGTCGCATGCTTGGCCCAGTGCGTGCTGCGATGTTTTTTTGCTACCGATCGCTTCACACAAAGCCTCGCTCCGATATCCGCTGGTAATTGTAACAGGTTTGTCGAAGTGTGCACGTAGCGGTTCTAAAACTTCATAACATAAATCACCTAGGTTTTTTATCTCTGCTGATCCCGGTGTGTTATCTATGCCCTTACGCTGCGCGGTCATCGAATTGGTCATCTCTCTTAATGTAAAGTGTTTTGAAAGCTGCATAATTTTTCTCCTAATTTTTTAAAAATAAATCTATCACGAAGAGTGTAGTTGTTCCCGCAGCTACTAAAAGAACCCAATAGAACTTGTCTATCTTACCGCCCAATTTCTCGACGTCTTCGTGAATATGTTTAAGGTCTTGCTTATTTTTAGCAATATCTTTTTTAATTCCAGTCATGTGTCCATAAAGTGATATGATATGTTCTCTTGTTGTTTTGGGTTCAATAGCCATGATTTAAAAAATTATTTCACCAGGTTTATTAAAAACTTCTTTACCTTGTGCTCTTAATTTTATTTCTTGAGGGGTTAAACCCTGTACTTGATTTGTATTTATATTATTTTGTCCTATAAACCCAGTAACAGATTGCGGTAAAATACTAGAAATAGTTTCAGGTATACCTTGTGTTAAAGGAACTTTAAATGGATTTACTATATCAGGAAATAAATCTCCATCTAAAGAAGTTTCAGAAAATACCTCTTGCATTCTACCTATAACATCTGCAGCTTGCTCAAATGGATTTGCTACACCTAATTCATCTGCTTTGCTTTGAAATAATCCCTGTACATCTCTTGAAATAGTTAATGGTCTAAATAATCCTTCATTTAAAAAACCAAAAGATCTTCGCTCTCCTCTATTTACCATTCTTTCACCTAATTTATCTTCACTCATACCTAAAACTTTTGCTGCATCTATATCTAAAAATAGTTCCCTATTAGTTTTATATAATGCTCTGTTAGCATTTATATAAGCATCTATTATTTGTTCTGGTGTAACTATTCCTCCTTTTAAAGTAGCTGCAGTAAATAAATTTCTAGAATTTCTAATTCCTTTTTTGTAATCAGTTATTTTATAATTAAAAGATTTTTCAGGATTAACATCTACTCTTCTTAAACCTGCAATACCTGCTAATTCATTTAAAAATTCATATTGATTTCCTCTATCATCTATTCTTCCTTTATCATCGGTAGGTCTAATGGATAGGCCCAACCTTTTCATTTGTCTCCAGTTAAGAGGTGCCTGTGCTTCTACTAAATGACCAATAGCTTTTTGCATTTTATCTCCTAGTGAATCTTCAGGATTCCAAATTTTTCTACCAGTAGAATCTACGCCTCCTCTTCCTAGAATAGGGGCTACATCTTGTAAAGCTTCTGTCCATATGGCTTCACTTATAAAAGGAGATCCCAATTCTTTAGTAGATTCAATCATCCCTAAAACAAAATCATCTACTAATCCATCTTCATCAGCTCTACCTGAATTAACTGCATTTAATATAGTTTGAATAGGTCTTGTTACAGTATCATAAGCATTTAAATGTGAAAAATCTATGTAAGATAATTTACCATCTTCATTTTTAAATGGAACAAGTACAGAATTTTTAGACCAGTCAGCTACATATCTTCTCATTGCATCAATTTCATCATCCGCTATATTATACACTGCTTGTGCTGCTGCGACCACACCCAACGGGAGTACTGTAGTAGTTGCAGCCATTCCTGTTAATCTTTGTAGCCCTCTGTTTCTTAATGGAGTAACTTCCACATCATTAATAACAGTTTTATAATTAAATTCTTTTAACCCTGTTTCTATAATATTTGCACTTGTTCTAATAATTTCTGAAGGAAAAGCTACAAAGTTTCCAACCGGTAATTTTCTTAAACCTTTAATAAAATCAGATACAAAAGCATAATTAGGTACATTATTTTTAACTAAATCTGCAGCCATTTCTTTCATAGTTCTGTCATTAAATAATCTTTTAACACCATTCATATCAGTAAATTCTTGACCTAATCTTAAACCAGCGTTTCTATATGCTCTATCAATTCTAGATTTTTCACCTAAAAATGTAAATATTTTCCAAAAATCATCTTCAGCTGTATAGGCATCTTCGGCAAATCTTTTTACTCCACCTAATTTTTTTAATAATTTATTTAAACCCCAATCCCCATTAACTTTATTAAGAATTCCACCAAAATCTGCATCAGCCAATATATCAGCTACTTGTTTTAATTGTACATTAGAATTTACTACTCCTAGTTCTAATAGCTCTTGATAAAATTGATTAGATTTTCTCATACCTGGTCCTGCAACTTGTAATGCATTCCATGCTGCTTTAACATCTGCTGTATTACCAAAAGGTAATATACCATTAGCCGCTGCAAAAGATGTAGCACTTAAAAAATTTCTTGCGTGTGTAAAAGGTGCAAGAATTGTTTTTGACATTTGAGACAAAGCTTTTGGATATAAAATTGTATTATTATAAAGTTGTTGTGGAAAACTTTTTCCTGAATTTTGAGTTGCCATAAAAGATTCTGCATAGTCTTTCATGGCATATTTACCCTGTAATGGATTTAAAATTTTATTTGCTTTTCCTACCGCTTCTATTTGTATTTGTTTAGTAGTATCAATTGGTTTTAAACTTGCTGAACTATCTACCCATTGATCTATTTTTCTAGCAGCATCTCCTGCGGTATCTGCTGTAATTAATTTAACATCATCTCCACGAGCTCCAGCATATTTTCTAGCTTCTCCCGTATTATTAAATAAAAAAGGAGTAGTGGGTTCCGGACCAGTTCTTGATGCAACTCTAACTCCATCTGCTCCAGTAAATCCATTATTCCAATTATCCCAATTTTTAGTTAATTCATTATTTTTAATAATTAAATCATCATAAAATTGATTACTTCTAACCATTGAGGATAAGTTATTAGTACCTTCAACAATTGAAGACATTGGGTTTTTAGCTTTACCCAATAATTTTTTTATAACAGGTTTTGCAACTCCACTTAATTTTGACATATTAGTACTAGCAAATTTATTAATAGTGTCTTGACTAATTTTATCTTCTAAAGATTTAGTTAAAAATTCCGGAACATTTCCTAATCTTACTTGTCCTGTAGCTGTTCTTGGTCCAATTGAAACTCCTTTAGGTAAACTTGCACCACGCCATACTTCATCCACCATATCTCTAGCCATATCATCAGAAAGAATTATTGGTTTTTTTGTTGTAGGATCTATCTTTGTAGCTGCTATATCTTGAAATTGTTTAATGGCTTCTTTTATTTCTGATTTAACTGGTTTTATATTATCAGCTAATGTAATAGGATTTTCTTTAAAAACTTCATAACCTCTATCCATCACATCATTTATGTATTTAGGTAACATTTCCTCAAATTCTTCAAGAGCTTCAGGTGTAAGTCTTCTGCCCATTATAGTAAATAATTCAGACCATCTGTCTCTTACATTTCCAAATTCATTAAAAAGTTTTGTTACATCTTCAGGATCTGCTTTGTATTTATCAATTAATTCTTTTCTTAATGCTTCTTTTTGTTTGGGGTTTATGGGTAAAAGTTCTACATTATATAATTGTTTTCCTGTTTTGAACTCTTCTGTAGTACCTGGTACTCCTGTCAAATCATCTTTTTTAAATTCATCTACTTTACCAAAAGAGGTTTCATTTACTAATTTTCCATTTTTAGCTGTACTGGACATCAATACATTATTCATTTTTTCTGCTATTTCTTTTTTAGTATCTAAAGTTACTTTATCAGTTGCAACTTTTTTATAACTATTAATTATTCTACCTAATATGTTATCTATATCTCTCATAGCATTATCTGCTAAACTAGTATCTGCAGCTTCTCTTCCAGCTTGTGTATTAGCAGCATCAAAACCTTCTTGAGGCTTTATTCCATTAGCTCTAAACCAACTATCTAACTTATCTATTCGTTTATCTAATCCACGTTTAGCTTTATTTGTTCCACGAACCTCTCTCATTTTTCCAACTAGTTTTCCAGCAGCACCAAAAGCTCCTGTAAATGCAGCACCTTCCACTCCAAACTTTAAACGATTTATTAGTTCTGCACCAGGGTCTCCTTTTTGTTCTCTATTCAATTCTGTAGGACCTCCTAAAAAATCTCCAAAAGTTCCAGCATCCTCTACATTACCAACAAATACACCTTCGGCAGCACCAGCACCTAGCATTCCTTGACCAAACCTTCTTGCTTTTTCACCTTTACTTAAATATTTTCCAGTTTGTTTAGCAGTCATGGCTGCCTTACCCAAACCACTAGCGGCTTTAAATGCAAAACCTCCAGGAACACCGATGTTAACTATAAGTTCTGTAATTTTTCCAATACCTGTTGAAGCAGCTGCTTCATCAAAAGGATTTATGTCTGCAAAATATTGCTCAACAGCTTCTACTCTATCTTCGTCTACACCTAAATCTAATAATGCAGCACCTAAAGTTGCACCTCCTTCAAAAATTTTTATAATACCAGAAGGTATTGCTGCAGCCATAGATAAAGCCCAGCTTGGATCTTGATTTGATTCTTCTGTGTTTGTATTCTTAATTATAGGCAAGTATTACTCCTATCCTTGATAGATTGGTATTGTGTTACCTTTTTCGTCAAATGTATAAACTTTTTGTGTATCTGTTTCAATAAATATTTTACCAATATCAGAATCACCAAATTTAAAATTTTCTAAATCAGTGGATAAAATTTCTTCAAAAGATTTAGGTCCATATTTTGCTTGAACTCCTTCTTTAACTTTTCCTGAAAAACCTACTTGATTGGAAGCCATTATATATTCTCCTACATTTTTTTTACTTCTTTGGCCTAATAATTTGTCTTTGTATTTAGCAAGACCCATTAATTTTTCTATTTCAGCTTTTGATTTTTTACCAGATATATAATCATTAATTGCCATTACTGTTGCAGTTTGATCAGTTTTATCTATCCCTGCTTTAGCTTTTTCAGTTTTACTATCTTTAGATGTTGCAAATCCTGCTACATCTGCTGCTGAAGATCCTACTGTTGCACCTTCTTTTTGTGAACCTTCGAAAAATTTTAATGCATACTCAGATGCGTCGGCTATTCTTGCACTTCTTAATTTTTTATCATTACCTTCATTTAATATATCTTTAAATATCTGTGCTTGAGCTTTAATGTCGTCAACACTCATTTCAGTACTTTCTTCATTATTATTATTTAAAAGACTATCTAATGTAGATTGATTATCTGTGTTATCTTTATTCGGGTTTCTTAAACTTGGTGGTAAATCATTTCCTGATAAATCTTGTAAAGAAGCAATAAGTTCTTTATTTTTATCTTGTACATCTGATTGTTCTTTTTTGTATCTATCAAAATCTGTTTTAGAAGAAATGTTTTGTACACTTTTTGGAAGATCTTCAAAATTATCAACTCCCTCAAATGGACTACTTTCATCTATATCAAGATAATCTGTCATTTTACTTAAGACATCACCTGAAGGTGTTTCTTCTTTTTCAACAGACGTATCAGTTAATTTTATATTTTCAAGAGGAGTTGTTTGATATGGAAAAGGCATTCCTGCACTAAATTTTGTTTTAGATAAATCCATTATATCACCACCTGTTAAAAATTCTTGAGCTTGACCTACAGTTCCTGGAAAAGAAACTTTTAAACCAACTCTACCACCATCCATTAATCCTGATGTGATACCTGTGCCACGGCTATCTACCGGTCCGCCTCTAAACATTGGTCGTCTTAAAATTTTACTCATTATCCCATTAATCCTAGTTTGCCCATCATACCACCAATCCCCGCTCCCGCTCCTAGAAACTGTGACATCGGACTAGCCGGCGCTGCTGGCGGTGCATAACCTACTGTTTGAGTAGGAAAAGCTCCTGGTTGTATTTGTGCTAGTTGTTGTCCAACTAAACCTAATTGTGTGAACGGTGCAAACTCTGCTTCTCTTGCTGCAATTTGATCTGCATCTTTTCTTGCTTGTTCAAATCCTTGTAGTCCCGCACCCATTTGAGATTGATAAGTACCAAGACCTTGTTGTGCTGCAAGATCACTTGCTCTTGATTGTCTTGCATCTAAAAATCCTTGATTTAATAATTGAGATTGTAACTGAGCTCTATTCATGTTGTTACCTCTTTGCATTTCTGCAAGTTGTACACCTTCTCTACCACCACCATAAGCTCCTGCTTGAATAGCTGAATCTCTTAAACCTACATTTTGTATTGCAGCATTTCTATCAAACTCTGCTAGTGATGCATCTATAACTTGTTGTTGGTAAGGTGACATGTAAGAAGCAATTGAACCAGCTTGTGAAGCAGGTCCTGCTCCTGTACCAACTAAACTTCCTAAACCTGCGGCTGCATTTTGTGCATCAATTTGTAATTGAGTTTGATCTGCAACTTTAGGATCATATGCAGCTGTGTTAATTCCTGAGAAAGAAGAGTCAACCGCTCCTTTCGAAAGCATGTCTATAAATGGTAAAAAATTACTAAGTGAACCTTCTATTACCGGAGAAGGTTTAGTTATCTGTGTTGATACGGTATCAAATTCTGATGGAACTGCCATTATGTTCTCGCTTCTAAGTTATTCATTAAGTTATACATTCTTCTTGCACCTTCATTTACACTTCCACCGCCCGCGGCTCTTACTGCGTCGGCAGTCATTACAAATTCATTTTTACTTACTCTTGCTGGAACATCATCGGCTCTTTCTTTAGATCCCATAGGTATCATTCCACCTTGTCTATAATCCATTTCCATACCTTCAGGTAATACACTCATCATACCACCATCTTTTTTAGCAACTGGTTGATTTATATCTTTATCTAATATTTCTGATTGTATAAATTCAAATTCTGTTTTATCCATTTCTCCATTTCTATACATTTGAGGAGCATATAATTCATAAAATTCTTTTTTTCTATCATCAGGCATTACACCATCAGTATCATTATACATTGCTTCTATAATAGCTCTCATTTCTGATTGACCTGGCATAATTGTTACTTTTAATTTATCTACTAACATTTCTTTTGGTTTTGATTCTACAGCTTCTACTGTTTCAGCCATACTATTAAAATCTGGTTCTTTATCTTCTTTTTTAAACATACCTACAATAGTATCCATAATTCCTCCACCTCCTTCATATCCTATTCTTCCACCATAAGCTTTTTCTTGTCTATCGTCTATACCATTTTGATTTTCATCTATAAAATCTTGAGACATATTTGAAACAGGATTATTTCTCTGACCTGCTAAACTAGAAAAAAGTTGAGAGTTATTATTAACCATATTAGAAAGCATTCCTCCCATACCACTACTACTCATCATAGGTCTGTCTCCTGCATTCATTGAAGCTGACATAGGTTGAGCTATTCCTGATCCTGTAACTAAATTACCTAATGAGTAACCTACTCTTCCACCAGATGCTAATGGTTGTGGATCTGGATCTTCATAACCTAATGACTCTAACATATCTTGAATAGTTTGTTCTTCATGACCACCTCTTTCCATAGCTCTTCTAACAGCTAGTCCTCTATTTTGGTCGCCTTCAACGTATCCCGAACCATCGCCTTGTGAATCTTCAAGATTTTTTTCATTTCTCATCGCATCGGCGTATGCTAAATCCGCTGTACCTTGAGCTGCTGGAACTCCAAATTTTAATAAACCTGGATCAGTTAAAAATTTAGAACCTTTTTCCAAACCACCAAAAATTTCTCCCATTGCAGTGTCGCCTGCTCTATCTGAAAAAAATTTCTGTGCACTTGGAGTTCCTGGTGTAAATATCTGTTCTGAACCTGGAGGACCCGCAGGTCCTGTAGTGCCTGGTGTTCCCGGCGCACTTAATGCACCAATACCACCAGCTAATAATGCAGATAATGCATTAATATCACCTTCACTTTCTTGTTGTGCTAATTGAGCTCCAATATTTAAACCACCTGACATTAAACCTCTTTGTAACATTGAGCTACCCATAATTCCAGGACCCAACACCATAGGCGCAAATGCTGCAGCGTATGGTAATAAAGGTTTAATTTCGTTAGGTATTATCTTATCTAATACTTTTGAAATTGGTTTAAATATTTTTTTTAAAAATCCCATAATTTATTTATATTTTATTTGTGAAAAGCAAGTTAGCAAGACTTGATTATATGCTATTTTAATACAATTTACTAGAGTTTTTACCTCTAGTCAATCTAGAATATATTAGTTGTAGCACCTAAAGGTATACTTTCTACAGTTACTTTTACGTCTCTACGTATATGTTCTGCTTTAGTATTACTGTTTAAATCCTGTACATCTGCCAACGCTTCAGCGTCAGAGTTATATTCTTTTCCGGTTTTTGTATTAGTTAAAGTTACTTCACATTCAGGTGTAATAATAGGTACTTTTTTACCATCAATTACTTCGTACCTTACTGAAGCTTTTGTTTCTATAAATGACATTATCTGTCCTCCCTGTTAATTTCTAATATAGATGATATTACAAATAATTCATTAGCATCTCCTGCTTGAACTTTTAAGACTTCACTTTCTTGCATAATTAAAGGTTCAGTTAATATTTGAATAGTTGCTAAAGCAGCAATAGGTTTTGTTTTAGCAATATTAAATATTGCTCCTGCTGAATTTAATAAACTTACAGTAATAGTAGTTCCACTATTTGCATCTTCTGTAACTAAAATAGATTTAACAATAGCTCTAGAGTTAGAAGGTACTGTATATAAAACAGTATCATCTGTACTAATTAAATCTATTTTTGCATTTTTATATATATTTGCCATTAACCTAATCCAAACCAAGTGTATCGTTCTTGGTCCTCTTTTAATTGTGTTAAATATGTAGAATTTAATTGTTCTATAACCGTAGAGATAGCTCTATTAATTTGTCTTTGATTATCTTCTGTATATTCTGTTTTAGGTTCGGGTAATCTTACTACAATTTTTGTCATTATCTTTGGCCATCGGGTTGAATGTCTACTTGGAAAGTACCAAATCTCCAAGATTCACCTGAATTAATATTTTCTAGTTTTAAACTAGCATATCTACCTCTAGCACGTGTATCTATTTTTGTTGTAGTAGAATCTATAGTAAATGGACTTAAAGGTGAGTTGCTTACATCAGTTGCAGGGTAATCTGTAATCCCAACTGTAATTTTATTATTACCATTTAACACTTTAAAATTTGGTAAAAATCTTCTCATAGCTAGAAATACTTCGCTCTGTCCTTTTTGTAAAGAAAAATTAAATGATTGAATAAAAGAAGTTAAAGTAGTTGTAGTTCCATCAGGATTAATTTGATCTGTTCCTACTTCATGTTCAAAAAATACACTTTGACCTAGTCCTGATTCTCCTATAACTGTAGGAAAAGTACCTGTCTGATTACTGTTAAAAGCTGTAGCATAAGGTTTAGGATAAATTAAAGAATCAATCCAAGCAGTTCGTGTAGAATTTTCATTAACTCCTGTATACCAATTACCCATAGGAACTTGTTGTGATTCTCCATAATTATATGTAACTGATCTGTTATTAAAATCTGCACCTTGAGTTGGATACCACCAAGTTACTTCTGTAAATAGATTATTAATACCTGCATTAATTTGCTGACCTTTAGTAGTTGCACAATCATCATAAACATAATCTTCCACACTACAAGGTAATGAGTTTACTGTACCATCAAATGCAAAAAAACCATTGTTAGACATCCAGTAAGCAACACCATCAATTTCAATAGCTGCATTCATACCTATTAATCCACAGTTAGTGCCAACTTGTTCAAAGCCAAATGTAAAAGGAGCACCTACAAATTTCATGGTATATAAAGCATTATCTGTCCACACTAAAATATTTTCTTTTGCGGTCAACGCTCCCATAATTTTTGTACCGTCTTGCAATCTTTGCGAACCGGCTGAGTTGGTTGCTTCTATATCATATTCATTAATTGACTCTGCATCAGAAAAACGAATAAACATATCATCTTGAGATGAAGTTGTACCTATTGTTTCTTCTGTTCCAAAATGAATTAAATGCCTTGTTGTTGGTGAAATTAATGTTTGTCTAGTTGAAGTTGGATTTCCAACTCCTGTTGCAATAGCTGTTTTAAATCCTGATGTTGTTGTAGATGATCTTGTTGTTGCACCTACTGTTGTAGATAAAGTAGCTGTTGCAGAATTCCATGTAAAAGTTTTACCATTAAAAACAGTTGCAACTAATACTTGACCAAAATTATTTAAAGACCACATACCTGGTTCTAATGTAACTGTAGATGCTTCTACAGCTTCACCCCAACCTGTAAAATCTGTTGCATTAGTAACTACTGCAGAATTACTATGTGTTGCAGGTGTAGTACCTAAAGCACCTCGACTAGCTCCTGTAAAAGTATTTGTACCTTTACCGGTATAGGTAATAAGTTCTGTGCCAATAGCTAAAGTTCCTACTGTAGGAAAATCTGCATTAGATGTAACTGGAATTATATTTACACTATCGTTTATTCCAGAAGATAAAGTATTTGTTAATGCACCAGCAACAGCTCCACCCCATTGACCAATACCAAAACCATAACCATATGATTGTGCAGCAGGACCTATTCTTTCATAAGGTTGTACTATCATAGATCCACCAGTAGATATTACTGCAGTTGCTTGATTAGAAGAATTAATTGTAAATGTTGTAGGAGTTGGAACAGACAATACTTGAAATAATTGATCTTCAAATTGTGTAGCATTTAATCCGGTGCCACTAGGTAATGTTACTGAATCTAATACAACCATATCTCCTTCTATTAAATTATGAGGTGATGTAGTTGTGATAGTACATAATTTAGTAGAAGTACTATTAGTTGCTAGCGTAGATGATGTAAATGTTATTTGAACTCCGGCGTTGCTACTTCGAAATGGAGTTATATCAAATAGTTGTCCCTCAAAATAAAGAAGTAAAAATTTATCTGTGCCAATAGCTGTATATCTGTTTCCTTCTAAATCTACAAACGAATGTAATTTTCTAGAAACACCTACTATACTTTGATTAAGTAATGACTGCCAACCTCCTATTTTTTCTGGAAGGCCATATCTAAATCTAACATTATCTGAGTCTACCCAACGACCTGCTGCACCAACACTTGTATCTTGCTTGTCAATTCCTGGAGCAAATTTAATTTCTGTAAGCATTTATTACCCCTACGCTGTATTAGTTTTATATGCCCAACCTCTTGTAGAATCTATATAGACTAATGTAATTGCTTGACCATTAGTTGATAATGCTAAATTACTTGTACCCGAGTTAATAGGTTGACCATTTCTTTCAATTGTAAGATTATTAGATGCAAAAGTTCCTCTTGCATCTATAAAAACTACTTCATCACCAACAGCTGGAGATGCAGGTAAAGTAATTGTAACAGTTGTTTGAGTTGTATCTACTAAAAGTTGATCACCTGCTACTGCTGTAAAAGCAGTCATTGCAGATGAAGTTACAGTAAAATATGATTTTTCAGTAATTGCTTTAGATGTATTAGTTCCATCTGATTTAAGAAGCATAACTGCTCCATTTGGAACTGCAACTGGAGTTGATGAACTTGCAGTTTTTACACTTAAAGTATATTTGTTAGCTGTAGTTCTATCTGTTGCGTCTTCAATAATAAAAACTCTTTCAGAACCACTAGGCATAATTAAAGTTTGGTTACGAGCTAATGTACCTGTTAATTTAAAATATAAATTTTTACCATTAGATACTGCACCATCTGTTAAAGGTACTGTAATATCTGAATTACCTGTCATTGCTAAAGATAAAAAACCAGAAGCTGCTTGTTGTAAAATTTGTAAATTAGTATTAGTAATAGATCCCCATAAACCAGCTTTTTCACCAGTTGTAATTAATTCTAATTTTAAATCGTTTGAAAAAGTTGATGCCATATTAGTAAGGTTCTATCTCCGTCCAAGTCATGTTTACACCTGGAACAATTTCATTCCAAGTAATAACACCAGGTTCCCCTGTGTTTAATGTTAATGTTGATCCAGTTGGAACAACATTTGCTGTTCCTGTTACTGTAACACTTCCTACAGATAAGGTCAACGCATTTCCAGTTACAGGTATTGTAATATCTGTAAAAGCTATAGCAGTTCCAACACTTATTGAAGTAGGATTAGCTGTAGCAGAAATGTTAGCATCTGCTGTAATTGTTACAGTTCCAGCACCTAAAGTTAATCTATTAGGAGTTACATCTTCAATAATAGAATCGGCTGTAATACCTACATCGCCTATACTAATTTGTAAGGCATTACCTGTAACACTAATTGTTACTGCTCCATCTGATTCAGACGAAGTAGCAAATGGTAATTCTGCAAATGGTGAAAACCCTAACATAAAATCCTTATATATATTAAATTTAAATACCTGATGGTAGACCTAACATAGCTCTTCCATCAAATTTATTTTTGTCAGCAAATGGGCCATTTACATGATTATAATGTAGAAATACTTGACCGCATATGTTCCCGTCAAAAGGCTCTCGCCAATGTTCAAGTTCACACCCACTATATACTAGCATATCTCC
>Ga0209337_1002376_pt1 | contig 13653 bp, 17 predicted proteins | sample LinPmetageLP53_FD_184044 | JGI IMG/M metagenome (GOLD analysis project Ga0209337, IMG submission 184044) | Marine viral communities from the Pacific Ocean - LP-53 (SPAdes) (version 2) | ecosystem: Environmental > Aquatic > Marine > Oceanic | place: Pacific Ocean | collected 2010-02-08
TTTGATGTTCCGTCTATGTCTATATCGCCTGAGATGTCTAGGCTAGTTGCTGTTAAAACTCCAGTTACACCTAAAGTACCACCAACAGTCATATCGTCAGTTACGGTTAAATCATCTTGTACTTTTAAATCTACTACGCTAAGACTAGCAAAAGCGTCAACTACTGCTGCACCACTTCCTGCTCCATCTAGGTAAACTGCTTTAACATCCCCTGGAGGAATAGTTATTGTTGCTCCAGAACCTTGTTTAATTATTATATTTTGCGAACCACTTGTACCGTTTTCGATAAAGTGCATTCTGCTCAAAGTGTTTGGTGAAATAGTAATAGTACAGGCTGAGTCTAATGTTCCTGTATATTCAATATACATTGCTCTACCAGGATCAGTAGCTCCGTCTGCTACTATAGTACTATGGGTATCTGCATTAGTAGTTATGCCTTCTGTTCCATAACCTAAAGCTTCACCTATTAATTCTAAGTTTGTGTTTGTTGTTGTTCCCCAAGTACCACTAGCATCACCAGTAGCCATCTCGTTTAATCTTAGGTCATTTACGTATGTTGATGCCATTATTATTCTCCGTTTTGATTATACCTTATTTTTTATAAAATTAAGCAACTTCTTGCCAATTGGGTGTTTGAGTAGTAGAAACATCAGTATACGTGGTCGTTACTCCTTGTGCTACACGTTCCCAAACGTTAACTGAATTCAGTGCAGAGGTTAATTCAAAACCTTCTGTTATTGTAATATCTGCATTAGCTTTAGCTGTTACACTCGCTAATGTTGTTACAGCAGCGTCTAATGTAACATCTAAGAAATTATTAGTAATTAAATTTTCATTTCCTAAAGCAGATGTCATTGCTGCTAATGTAACTGCAACATTAGCATCACAGGTTACAGATTCATCTCCTAACACAGACGTTGAGGCAACTGCAGCAACTCCTGTAACTGCAGCGGCTTGAACTGCTGTACCGTTATCTAGTGCTGTAGTTCCTACAACATTTGTAACAGCTACATTAGCAGCAGCAACAACGGTTTCAACACCTAATGAGAGTGTACCTACATTTCCTGTAACAGAAACATCTACTGAAGTACCTCCGAAGACATCAGCTCCCCAAGTACTTCTACCCCAACCAGTTGCCACTTAAAATCCTACGCTATTCTTATGATAGCGTTAGATGCATCTGCTGCTGGAAATTGAATTGTAAAATCTCCTGCGGTAGATGTTTTATCTCCACCAAAATCCAATACAGCAACAGCTTTATCACTGTTAGTATCGTTATAAATTAAACAACCTCTAGCAGTAACTGTAGCGTTACTAAACGTTAAATCAGCAAAATCAGCAATAGCTGTAGTTCCTGAAGCAACTGGAGTTACGTTAGTTAATGCTGCACCTGTGGCTGTGTAGTTAGTACCACTAGCTTCATTAGAACTTGTATATGCAGTTGTAGCAGCACCTAATGATGCTGAACTGGTATATAAAGCTAATTTAAAGCTGTTACCTGATGATGCTGTGAAATTATGCGTTCCTGTCATTAACTCAACTTTAAATGAAGTACACATTGCTTGTGATATAGCCATTATAGCCTCCTTATAATATCAGCCATTTCTTTATGACCTTGTTTATCTAATAAACCTGCTACAGTAGCTCTATCGCTAGTTACAGCTTGTTTAACATATAATAAAACGACTGTGTGTATGTGTTCTTTAAATGCATTCGCCTGTGCTTTTACCATAGGGTCTGCATTTTCACTAACAGCAATTAGTCTTTCCATTATTCTTTCAGTCCAATATTCTGGACTTAAACCTTCGTTTTGTGTAGTTTCTACTCCTACGCTTCCTATATTACTTGATACGTCTACACTAAACATTTTAATTTCCTTGTTGTGGCATTAATTTTATTTGGTCATGCCTAGATTCATCTCTTACGTCTTTAAACTCTCCTAGAAGTTTTAACATCGCTAAAGCTTCTTGAAATTTTTGTTCATATAACATAATAGTATCTGGTGGAGATTTCATAAAAACCGCACCCTCTACTAAAGCACCATATAGTAAAGCATTAGGTGCATTTTCTGAAAGCCAACTTTGGTTATTATCTCCTACGCTTGTTAAAGAAGCAGGTCTGTAATAGTAGTGTAATTCAGCGGTAAACCCACTAGTGGGTGTTGGTGCTATAATAAAAGTATCATTATCGAATTGAGCATAGTAAAGGGGTTCGCCAGTTGTAGTTCTTTTGGGAGTGTAATCCCTAATCCAAGAAACGTGCTTAAACAACAAATAACTATAAGTACCTTCGGAATCGATAGCCGCTAAACTGAACGGGGATAAAAAATCATCAGGACTTTGTAAATATTCTAATCCTGAAGTAAAACTACCTGTAACATTTTTACGGAAAACAGGGAGCTGTACTGCTTTTACAATCCTTTCTTCTGCTGTTTCTATAAAGGTGTTTAATGTACTTACGAAAGTTGTTTCAGTATTATCTAAATAATTCTGAACTGCTGTTTTTAAACCACTATATGTAAATCCTGCCATTAGATAACCACCGTTACTATACCTAAACTAGCAGTTCCTTCGTGACCATCAAAATCAGTACCTATTGGGTCTGATTGAAAAGTCATACCTGCTGCTGATTGATTTGTTGTGATTATAACTCCTAATTGACTCTGAGGTAAAGAAACATCAGGTCTTGGTTTCCATAAAGCTTCTGCGTCTGCATATATATGAGGTGGCTCTAATTGAGGATGTTTAGGTTCATAACATTCTTCACAAACTCTAAAATTATCCCAAGAAATAAAAGCATTTTTATATGGATATCTAAAACTGCATGTATCACATATAAAGTAAGCGTATTTTCCAGAAGCGTATGCCATTAGATATATTCTTGTCTTGGAACAAGTCTTAACGGTGAACGGTCTTCATCGTATCGCATAGCATTTTTTAAATCTTGTTCGTATTGTTCTTTCATTACAGGTAACTTTTGTACGTTCTTTTTTAAACATAGATAATAAGCTAAGCCAGAAACTAAACAAGGAACAAACCTAGTTGGTATATCTATATCATTAATTTGTGCATTAGCGTCTTCTATTGTACGCCACACGTAGTAAATGAGTTTGTCTGTTGAGTTCTCTGGTGCTGGGTATAGATGAATAACGGGAGTTATTAAACGTTCTAACCAGTATTCTGTAGGTCTTGCTTTATTTTCTTTATTAGGAATACTTACAAATTCATTACGGTCTATCCTTTCTAAAGAAAGGTCAGTAACAATTCCATTAACGGTTCTTTCAATATAAGCGTCTAATATATCTATATCAAACGAATTAATAGTGTATTCTGAAGTCCCTTCCGTAAGTGTAAGTTCTACTTTAGAAATTTCCCACATTTGAATACCTCTGTTTGACCAATCGGCAAACATAATATTCATAGAACGACGAGCAGTTACTGCATCATAAGAAGTACGAGCTTCTAAACCTGCAAGTTCATATGCTTCTTCTATCGCGGTTGCTACATCTAAACTAAACGCACGAGTTCCTGAGGTAGCCATAACCTATGCGTGAAATACAGTCATAGTTAAGAATGTTGATACTGTGTATTGTACATAAACACCACTATCAAATAAAACACCCTCATCAGGTATAACCACATCTCTTGTTGCATCAGCATCACCAACAGAACTTAATCCCATAATACTTGTTCCTGAAGGAGAAGTATTTAAAAAATCAACGGTTCCTGCTGTAGCTGTACTTGTTAAATAAATACCTTTAAGTCTACTTCTGCCTGCAAATATAACATCTGCTGCTGAAGCATTAACTCCTGCTGAAACATTACCTGCTGGATTACCAACTGCTGAAATACCTGATATAGTTTTAAAAAACTTAGTACCCGTAGCCGTTCCTGCATTAGCACCAGTTATAGATTCTGTTTGTGCATCTCCATTAACATCAGTACCCGTAACAGTAAAGGACTTAGCAGCATCATTGCCAGCAGAAAGAATAGTAACTATTCTTCCGTGACTAAGTGCAACAGCACCACCAGAAGCTAATGCACCACCTATAGTAAGTGCTGCATTATTTCCAACGGCTGCTGCTACTGAAATACCATCTGCGTCTAAGGCTACTGTATCGGCAATTATAGTAACTGCCTTTACGTCTGAATAACCTGCCATAATTTACCCCTTACGCTATTTGCGTATATTCAATAATGAACGTAAATGAACCTGCTGTTGTAGCATTAACTGTATTAGTAATATTACAGAAAATATTTCTTGCTGTGTCTGTATATTGAACAGAAGCTGGAGCTGTTGTTCCATCTTGTGTTTGAAGAACTAAAGCAGTTTGAGTTACGTTGTGAACAACGACAGTTGTACCAGCATCTAAGATTTCGTCTGTCTGAGCCGCAACAATTTGTGCTCCAGAAGAAGCTGTACCTACTTCGTACCCAATATCACCTTCTCCAATAATCGGAGCAACATCACAGAAAATTTTAATATCTGTAATGATTGTGTTAGCTGGTTGTACGAATGTACCTATAGTTGGTGAATCACCTGCTGTAGTATTTACTGTTACACCAGATACAAAACCTACGTGTTTTACATATTTGTTAGTAACAATACCTGTTGATGCAATATCTACTACATCAGTTTCTGCGCCTGTACTACTGTTTACTGAGATTACCTTAAAACCATTTTCAGACCTGACTGGTCCGTTAAATGTCGAATTTGCCATAATTTCCTCCTACGGAAATAAGTTCTATTGTCTCGGCTTGTCTGCTAGGTCAGTCGATAGAACAATTAATTAAATCCTAGTCTTTTGATTGTATATCATTCATCCCCAAAAGAAAAGGGAGCCGAAGCTCCCTTTAATTTGTTACGTAAATGAATTACGCTCCTGGTGAACCGAAGATACCTCTCCAATCACTAAAACCAAAACTATAACGTTCTCTAGCTTTGTATCTTACATTACCAGTCTCGAAGTCTCCTTCCATACTAGTTGATACAGGCGTTCTAACAAAATGTTTAAGTCCGTTAGGTACGTCAGTTTTGATAAAGAAAGCATCAGTATCTGTAAGATAATGATTAACCGCATAGCCTTCTGAGACCATTCCCATATTTCTAAGTGCGTTTATATCGTTATCTGAAGTACCAACTCTTCCTGGAGTTTCCAACAATCTATCTGCTACGAATTGCAAAGCAGGTGGAATTATTAATTTCCTTGCTTGTGCATTAACCTTTAGATTTCTTTCATCTCTGAAATCAGCGATATCAATTAAAGCTTGTTCCAGTGAAGTTTCATTTAAATCAGAAGGAGTAGACAACTCATTCCTTAAACTCACGTTAGCAACAGTTGGATGGTCTGTAGCACAAAGCTCTTTTCCATCACCACCAACAAAAGAAGAACTAAACGCATTATTTAATACGTTAGCTGCTTTCACTTGTTTAGTTTGTTGCATCGACCTAGCTAAAGCTCTTGTGTATCTTGAAGAAAGAGTATCGTAGAGGTTATCTTCGATAGCTTCTTCTGTCAACGCAAATGCTAATGCTACTGTTTCATGAGTATAACGAGAAGTAAAAGATTCTTGAGCTGTGTCATAAATGACCGCGGCTCCCTCACCTTTTGTTGGGGCTTCTCCAAATCCACTTAACATTACTTCTTCCTCGAACGCTCTTTCAGAACTCTCGGTGTCGAAGATGTCTTCGTGCTCATTATTATATCTTTCATACTCTAATCCAAAGAGAGCATGAAGTCCAGGTACTAGTTCTTTAACTAGTTGGGCTCTATTAATTGCCATTATTTATGCTCCTATTAGACCGCAAATGTGTTAGTCGGGAATGTGAAAAGTCCTCTCGCAAAAGCACCGATTGAGTTGCTTGGTTGCGAGGCGAATCCTACACATAACGCTACACCACTTGAAGTAGTTGCTGTGACCCCTTCCTTTGACCTACCATTGACAGTGCTGCCAGCAGTAGTAGAAAGAGTATATTTAGAGCCGATGAAACTTACTGCAGGCGTACCTGCTGTAAATTGAGCTTCGTAAACGATCGCGGGATCATTGTAAACGAGAGCTTCTGCATCTGCTCCACCTAGTGTTGCCGTAGACCCAGTCCAAGTTTTTGAAAACGTTGGTGTGCCGTCTGTAGCAGTGAAAAATACTCCGTAAAATACGCCTATAGGAGTTGTCGTCGCCGTGCCTTGAATGACATAACCACTAGATAAAGTTACAACATCACCTGAAAAGATTGATGCTGATGCTTCACTCGCGATTCTCATTTTAGCAGGACGAATAACACCACCGTACATATGATATGCGGGAGTAAAACCATCTGGTTTATCTGTATTAGCCATGATTATCTCCTTTGTCTATATACATTGTTATTATTAATTTCCTTTATTGACAGGTTTACTGCCAAACGCGACTTTAGAAGTCCTTTGGATGTCTCCATCTTTTATAGGCATTCTAGCGTCACTTTCTCGCATGTAGTTTTGGTCCACACCTTGCATTGCTGATTCTGCTTGACCTCTAAAGTAAGCATTACGTTCTTCAGCAGTTTCGGTAGGAACTTTAGCGAGAATTAATCCTCCAACACCAATGACTCCAGAGTTACTACCACTATCAATAGTAGGGGCTTCAAATTCAGGAAAATCTTCTGCTCTCACAGGTTCATATCCTTCTCTAATACGTTTTGACATATTAGATTTATCATCAATTCCTCTTGTAGCTTCTCTTATCCACCTGAATTGGTATCCAGGAGGTGGGGTGGGTGCATCTAACATAGATGGGGGTGCCCAAGGCGTTCTGCGAGTTTGAGAGTCTCGTGTCTCTGCAGACCGTGAGTTACGGTCAGTTTTAATATCTTCTGTCATATTATACTCCTTCGATATGCTTAGCATATTCTTCTAGCGGCACATTTAGTCTTTTAGCTATCGCTACTTGACTAGGTGTCAGTTTTACTTTGCGTGAACCTTTTCTACCACTAGCACCTCTGCTAGAGGCAGCAACCTGTTGCACGGGGGCAGATTGCTCTTGCGAAAACTTGTGTGGGAAATTCTCTTGCATTTTTGCATCCACTTTTGTATAGTAATCATCAGACGTTGGGTCTACCCCATTGTCTACTAGTTCTTTATGTATACCGAAAGCTGCAAACGTCATTGCTTGGTCATCTCCAAACCATTCATTTCTAGCCGCCCATTTCTCTGCTTTTGGGTCTGGACCCGCAGCCTGAGGTTGTAAAGTTGGCTGATACGGCTCAACAGGAACTTCTTGAGGTTGGTTTTTCTCTCTAATTTGTTGCTGAGCTGATAATCTTCTAAGATTCTCTGCTTCAGCACTTGCTCTAGAAAGTTTTTCTGTTGCGTTAGCAACTTGTTCACCATCTCCTGCATCCTGTGCCTCTCTTAAAAGAGCTTTTGCTCTTTCAATCTCTGATTGTACTCTATTATCATACTCTTTGAAAAGGGAAGTATCAGAATTCTTTAACTTTTCTTTTAAACTGGTCGCTGTATGATTAACGCTTTGAGCATAGTTAACAGCTTCATCTCTCTGTCTTTCTGCTTCTCTCATTTTATAAGTTAGTTTATCAATACGTTTTTGTACTGAATCACTAATTTCATCCAACTCTTTACCTGTGCTTGTTTCAGCTACAGTTTCTTCTTGTTGAATTGTATCTGGCAGTGATGTGTCAACATCAGCTGCGTGTATGTCTACTTCCCCTTCTGGAAGTTCTAGTTCTAATTCTAGTTCTTTTGCTTCGTTATTTTGCATGAGTCCTCCTCAAGATTGTTATGATAAAATTGCTTCTGGGTCATCTATACACGCTAAAATTTCGTCATCATTTAAAAGACGCATATCGCCACCTTCTATTTGAAAACGAGCTCCAGCATATCTGCCAAAGATTACCCAATCACCTTCTTTACACCAAGGTCCCTCAGGGAACTTGTGTGGGTCACTATAAGCATCTGAACCCATAGCGACAACATAACCAACAACAGTTGCAAGTCTTTCCTTGTCAACAGTTTGTTTAGCTAAATGTATACCGCCCTTAGTTACAGATGATTGTGTAAAAGGTAATATTAGAATTCTATACCCAGTCGGTCTAGGTAAAGAATCCGCATGAGAGTCTAAGTTTTCTGGGGTGATAGTAGGCTCCACCATTGGAGCTGGGGTATCACTTCCAAAATCTCTTAATACTCTATCTGGAACAGTTGTTTTTTCGACTTTAATCGTCATATGCATCCTCCATATTAGAATGTAAGGTTTGAATCTCCTGTTCAGCGATTCTCAAACCTGTTATTTCGCCAACTATCCTTTGGTATTGTTCAATATTCTCAATACTTCCAGAAGCTAACGTTTGCGTAAGAGCTTCTTTTCTCTCACGATATTTACGGAGCAAATGCTCCGTAGCCATGATATAGTCCACTTATTTAATTGACCTATACCAAAGAAGTCCTTTAGTTTGCCCGTATGCTGCTTTGACTTTAGCCTCTTCTGGCTTATCTAAACAAACACCTGCTTCAACAGATTTAATCTTAGTAGAATCAGTCATCGCTGGTTCACTAGGCTCAGACCTATTAGCTTTTTTAGAAGGAGACGGGTATCCCTTCATTTTATCGTAATACTCTCGCATTATTTTTCTCCGTTTTGTTTCCTACTCTCTCGAACTGTTTTTACCAGTTCTGTGTAGTTCTTTTCAGCATCAGCTTTTGCTTTTTGCTCTAGTTCTTGTAATTCTATAGCAGCTTTAGTATCTTGTACTCTTAAATCAGCTTCTATTTTCTCACGTTTGATTTGTGCATCTAGTTGAGCTTTATTCATAACAATTTCTGCGTCACGCATATCGTCTTCTGCTTTTTGCATTAACTGTTCTTTTTCTAATTGTAGTTGTTGCTGGAACATTTCCATTTGCGGATTTTGTTGTGCTGCTGCTTGGGCTTGTGCCATAGCTTGTGCTTGACCTGTAACTTGTTGTGTTGCTTGTGCCGCCATCATAGCTATTTGGTTCATAACTTCTGGAGGCATTTGTCCATCTTCCATCGCAGGTAATGGTTGACCCATTGCTTGTTCTATTTGTTGTTTATACAACATTGATTGATGTTCTTGTATATTAGCACTAATACCCTGACTAGCTACGGGGTTTTGTTGTATCATCGGGTTTTGTAAAAAAGCACTATGACTTGCTATATACGCCTCATGGTTTTGAAACTCGTAAGCTTTTATAGGATTGCCTGTCATAGACGCTTGTTGGTCACTAATAGGGTCACGTGCAGGTACTTCTTGTTCAGGAGGTAATAATGCGTCTATATCTTTAATATTTAACGCAATATACATTTTTCTATAAGATTCTCTTAAATCATGTAATTCAGGGGCTGCTTGTGCCATTTGTAGCTGTGTTTGGGCTAAAGTAATTCTTTGAGTCATACTAAAGATATTTGGGTCACTTACAGGTATAACATCTACAGAACTATCGAAATCGTCTCTAAATACGTTTTCTGAAGCTCCTTGTACTTGATATGGGTATTCTTTCGGTAAAAACTCACCGAATACTCTTTTTAGTATTTTAAACTCAGTTCTTTGTGCGTAATGTAATCTTTTATGGATTGCGGACATAACTCTTTGTCCTTTTTCTAATAACGCAACAGTTGTACCCACAGGGGCTTCAGAATTACCGTCTCCTGTTGGAGCTTCTACTGTAGCCGCAAATCTTTTACCAGAATCAACTAAAGCACCTAATAAAGTAGCTAAAGTGCCACTAGGTTCTTTATAAGGTAAAGGAAGGAAAGCATCTTGTAATCTTCCTCCTGGAGCGTCTACATCTCTCCATTCTCCTGGTTGTAATGGGTCATCATGCCTTTGAATATTCAGTCCACGTGATTTAAACCCTGCTGGAAGGTTAGAAAGTGTGCCTGCATCTATTAATTGACGCAAAATCGCTGTAACTGACTTAGTTAAGCCGCCCATCATGTGAATTAAGCCGAAACCGTAAAAACCTAGCCCAGGAAAAAACTTATAATGAGTAAAATACTCGATTTTCTTACGCATTGGGTCATTTTCTTTGTAATTTTGCCTAATTGCAAGAATTTCGTTGTTATCTTTACAAATAGTTACAATATAGGGCAATGCTAAGCCTGTTTCTTCCCCATTTTCGTCTACATCCTCATATCCTTCCAAATCTAGGTCAACATGCATTTCTAATAAGGTGAATTCTTCATCAGTTACCGTTCTAGTTAGTCCTTGTAACTCATCCATTTTATCATCGACTTCGGTATTCTCTGAGATAGAACCAGGAGACGACATATCGGTGTCTCTATAGAACCCTGAAACTTGTAATTTACGTAATTCGTTTTCAGTCATATGAATTACATGTGTAATTCTAGGGGATGTTAATAAATCAACAGCGTAATAAGGAACAACTAAGTCTTCTGATTTAACAAAACGTGCTACTGCACGTCCTACTGCTGGGTCGTAGTAAACTTTTTTAAATGCTGAACCTGCTAACGGTAAATAAAACAAAAGTTGGTCCATCTCTGGGTCATATTCTTCCATTTTATAAGTAATTTGATAATTCATGAAGTTTTTAACACGATTTGCTTTTTCTAATTTAACGTTATCGGTCATTCCTAAAACTTCTGTATCTACAGGTCCACCTGCAGGTAACATTTCTTTATAAGCTTGTGCTTGAAACTGAGTAACAGCTTCTGCAAGAATCGGGTGATGTACTCCTGAAGCCCCAACAAAAGGTTGAGACCTAGAATCAGCGTTTATTCCTAATAAATCTAATCCTTCGGTATACGTAGAAAACCAATCAGACCGTGAATCTACATCATCTTCATAAGAACCAACTAACTCAGTTGCTATTGTAGCTAATTCACGTTCATCTAATCCTTCGGCTAAATTTTCTCCAAACTTAGATGGAGTTTCTTCTCCCATATCACTTCCGCGAATAACAGAGCCGTCAGGTTGTATAAACATTTCAGTTTCTTCTTCAGGCTGTTGCATAATTTCTAGCTCAATCTCTTCTTGAGAATTAGGCACAGCTGCTAATGGTTGTTTTTCTATAGCCATAGTATTACATCATAGTATGATTTTGATTAATAATAAACCCTTTGTCCGTGATAGGGTTCTTCTTCTTCATAATAATCACTTGTTAATTGTAAAAACCCACCTTCCCTAAACCTAGCTAATGCTAAAGTAGTTGCATCAACTAAATCATCATTCTCTCCTGATGGAAAATCACTGACTTCTTCCATAAGTTCTTCACCGAAACGATTATCAGGAACCCAAACTCTACCATCTTGAAAAATAGGGGATACAGAATTTAATCTTGCGATTTTATCTTGTCCTTTTCCTGGACTAAAAGTATTTACAGGAATACCTACTCTACGTAATTCTTGTACTAATGGTATACCACTAGCTTTAGCTTCAATAATAACTACGTCAGGAGCCCAATATTCATATAAACGTAATGCTTCTTCTTTTAATTCAGGGAAATCGAAACGTTCTTTAACACAATCTATTAATATAATATGTGCTTCGTTACCGTGGTATATTTCGTCATTAAGTTTTCCTTCAGGATAAAATACTCCCCAAGTTGTAATAGCCGTAAAGTCAGCCCGTTCTGATTTTAAAAACGCTGTATCAAATGATTGTATTAAATAATCACATTTAGGTGGTTTTTCTTCTTCCCAAATAGTAAACCATTCTTTAGGTATAATCGAAATACCCTCACCTGTTGGTCTTTGCATATATTGAGCAGCCCATTTTCCTGGACTTACTGATGCTTTAATACTTTCTAGTTCAGGTAATTTCCAATAATTTTCCCAAAGAGGTTTACCGCTTGGTAATATAGCAGGGAACTCGATAACTTCCCATTGGTCAGCCCCTTCGTTTTGAGCCATTTTCTTAATTAGTCTACCTGTTAAATCTTTTTTATTCCAACGGGTCATAACTATAACGATTGCACCTCCAGGCTGTAACCTTTGTCGTGGACCTGCCATAAACCATTCGTAAGCTTCGTCCATCGCTTTATCAGACATAGCGTCTTGTTCTGAATGTGGGTCGTCAATAATAAATAAATCAGCACCCCTTCCAGCTAATGCACCACCAATACCCGCAGCGTAATATTCACCGCCTTTATTAGTTAACCATTTACCAGCAGAACGGCTATCCGCTTTTAGTTCTGTTTCAGGGAACAACTGTCTATATTCTTCTCCGTCAATTAAATCCCTAACTTTACGTCCAAAGTTAACCGCAAGGTCAGCCGTGTGGGTTGCTTCTATAATTTTTAATTTAGGGTTTTTACCTAATAAATACGCAGGGAACAAATGAGATGCAAACTCAGACTTTGTATGTCTAGGTGGCATGTTAATAATTAAACGTTTTAATTTACCACTAGCTATATCATCAAATGCTTTTGCCATTTTTACATGGTGGTCGCCATTAATAAATTCTTTCCATATCGATTTAACGAAATGCATAAAGGTGCTTGTTGATTCTTCTTGGAATTCACGTTTTTCTAATTCTTCTAAAAGAACAGTAAATTCTTTAGCTTCCGCTTTAGTTAAATGCGAAAGGTCGATGTTTTTTAAAGACTTTAACTTGTCTGCGTTTGATGTCATTTATTTATAAAAACTTAAAAGTTTTATTAATTCACTTATATCTTCGGGGTTTATCTGTTCACCTATTTCTAAATTTTTAGGGTCTAATGAAATAACCGTGTCGCTTTCCCCTCTCATAGGTCGTTTAGGGAATCGTATAGCGTCATAACCTTCATCTAAAAATGGTAGTGCCATATCTTTACTAAATCCTGAAGGTGTCCTTCCTGTTCCTGGAAGTCCTTTAAGCATCGCCATAATTCCTGAACTTAGTTCTGGGTCGTATACATTATTTTTTCCCCTATATCCTTGACGATAAATACTTGTTGGACCTATTGATTCATTTTTGTTAAACATCTCTAATAATCTTTCGCCTACAGGATTTCCTTTTGCTTTATTTTGTTGAATACCTTTAAAAGTTCTAGGGTCTACAATATCGTCTATATCAAAAACATTTTTAAAATTAGGGTTAATCGTATACACACTTCCTTTAGTACCCGCATTAGCTAAAAGTCTAGGGTCTGAAAGTTCTGATGCTGTATAAATTCCCCCAGTAGATTTTCCTCTTTGGGTAGGTATTGTTAAATTTTTGTCTTTATAAAAAGGTATATCGTTTATACGGCTTCCGTGATATAAAGTGTTTTGGTTTGTTAAACTAGGAATTATTTTATTTTCTAAATTTAAACCTCCTAATTTTTTACTAAGGTTTATTTCTGAAACTAATGCTCCAATACCTTTCATATCATCTGAAATACTAGTAGAAGATGTTCCTCCTGGAGGTGGTTTTCGTCCTGATTTCTTTGTAGCGTCTGCTAGTTCTTTATTTCCTCTACCTGTATTACGTATACCAAAAAGTTCGCCTTGTTTTGTTTTTAATGGAAAACCAATATCTTGTAAATTTTTTGACATTGTATCCGACGCTTCTGTTATTCTTGTTCCTGGAGATTTAGCTTTATCAGCATCCATCTTTTTTATTTGTTTAAGAAGTTTTACTTCTTCTTTTTGAGAGGCTGCTGTTTCAATAGGGTCTGTTGTTTTACCTTGTATTTCTCTTTCTCTTTTTAATTTTTGTA
>Ga0209337_1002378_pt1 | contig 13649 bp, 9 predicted proteins | sample LinPmetageLP53_FD_184044 | JGI IMG/M metagenome (GOLD analysis project Ga0209337, IMG submission 184044) | Marine viral communities from the Pacific Ocean - LP-53 (SPAdes) (version 2) | ecosystem: Environmental > Aquatic > Marine > Oceanic | place: Pacific Ocean | collected 2010-02-08
CCGAAGAAGTTACATTACCTTCAAAAGGTTTACTTTATCCTGAAGGATCTCCTTTAAGATCAGGTAAAATCACAATGAAATATATGACTGCTAAGGAAGAAGACATTTTAACTAACCAAAACTACATAAAAAATGGTACAGTAATTGACAAATTACTTCAATCATTAATTGTAGATATGACTAAAGTTGAAGATCTATTAATAGGAGATAAAAATGCTGTATTAGTTGCAGCTCGTATTTTAGGATACGGCCAAGATTATACCTTTAAATATCCACATCCTGACACAGGTGTAGAAGAAGAACTTACAATTGATTTAACAGAAGCTGAAGATAAAGTAATTGATGAAAGCAAAATGATAAATGGTCAAAATGAATTTGAATTTGAATTACCAACATCAAAATTACTTATTACATTTAAACTTTTAACACAAGCTGATGAAAAATTAATTGAACAAGAATTAAAAGGACTTAAAAAAATTAATAAAAATGCATCTCCTGAATTAACTACACGTTTAAAACATGTGATACAATCAGTAAATGGTGATCGTACACAAAAAACAATTAGAGAGTTTATTGACAATAAATTTTTAGCAAGAGATTCTAGAGCATTTAGATCATACTTAGATACTATTATGCCTGACATTGATTTAACATTCGATTTAACTTTTGACGATGGGACAGTTATCGAAGATATAACAATTCCTATTGGTGTCGGATTTTTTTGGCCTGACGCCTCAATATAGAAATATCCTCTTCAGTCAAATACATGATCTGGTGTACCATGGTGGTGGTGGATTCATACATTCAGAGATATACAACATGCCTGTTTGGCTAAGACGATTTCACATTACTAAGATTAATGAACATGTGGAAAAACAAAATCAAGAGCAAAGAAAAGCTCAAGGAAATGAACAAGTGGGGGATGATAAGAAGGTTTTAGGACCTAATATTAATCCATCATCAACATATAACTTTTAAGTAAAGGCATCTCGATGCCTTTTCTTTTTTCATATTTATACATGAATAATATTATATTATGGCTAACGGAGACGAAAAATTAGACAAAGAAGATTTAAGAATTGCAAGGGAACGATTAGACGTTCAAAGACAACTTAATGGATTAAAGAATAAATCAACTTCTGATGAAAAGTTTAATTTAAGTATAGCTAATAAATTAGTTAATATTGCTCAAAACCAATTAGATGTTGAAAAAGAAAGAAACGAGCTCACAAGAGAATCAAAAGATGTAGCAAATGATCTATTAAAAGCAGAAACAAATAGAAAACGTATTCTCCAACAAATAAAAAAAGAAGAGACAGAAGGAAATAAATTATTAAAAGAAAATTTAGATTTAAGTGATAGGATAGTAAGAGAATTAAAAGAAGAAGAAAAATCAGTTAATAAAATAGAAGCCGCCTTTGGTCTAACAGGCACTTCTTTAGGTGTAGTAAATAAATTATTAGGTGGTCAAATTCCTGACCTTAAAAAAATATCTGAAGAAACTCGTAATAGATTAGCTAAATTAGAAAAAGAAAATAAACTCCTAGATGGCACAGCAGGTAAATTTCAAGCTTTTGGTATACAAGTTTCAGAAATAGGTAAGGCTATAGGAAAAAATATGTTAGATCCTTTAGTATTAATAGGAATAGCATTAAATTATAGTAAAGAACTAGCAGACCTTCAAAAAGGTTTTGGTATATCTAGAAAAGAAGCATTAGGTTTAAGAATTGAAGCTGGAGCAATAGCAAGTGAAACAGGTAATATTGCTATACAATCCAAAGATGTTCTTAAAACAATAACTGAATTAAATAAACAATTTGGTACTACTTCTACTATATTAAGAGATGATATAGTATCTGAAATGTCTAAGTTAGGAAAACTAACAGACATGTCTGCTGAATCACAAGCTAACTTTGCAAGATTTGCAAATATGTCTGGTAAAAATGCAGCAGTAATTACTAAAGAAACTAGACGAGCAGTAGTAAATGCAGAACAAGAAAAAGGTCTTAGAGTAGACATAAATAAAACATTAGATGAAGCAGGTAAAATAAATGGTCAAATAGCAGCTCAATTAGACGGAAATGTAACTAAAATTTCCCAAGCAATTACAGTTGCTAAACAATTTGGAATGACTTTAGAAGGAGTAGCAAAAGCAGGAGCCCAACTACTTGACTTTGAATCCTCCATTAGTAATGAATTAGAAGCAGAATTATTAATTGGAAAAGAACTCAATTTAGAAAGAGCAAGATTAGCAGCATTAACAGGTGATTATGAAACTTTAACAAGAGAAATAAACGCTAACATTGGCGATTTTGGTGATTTTACTAAAATGAATGTTTTACAACAAGAAGCATTAGCAAAATCTGTTGGTATGACTGCTGATGGATTATCTGATGTTTTACTTAAAAATGAAAACATTGAAGCTTTAGCTCAAGAAGCTAGATTAGCTGGGGATGAAGATTTAGCTAAACAATTAGAAGCTAGAAGTGCACAAGAAAAATTTAATGATACTGTTGAAAAATTAAAAGGAATATTTTCTGATTTGGTAGGTGGTCCTTTATCTGCAATCATAGATGTATTTGCTGGTGTATTAGAAACTATAGGAGGTGTAACTAAAGCTTTAGGATTAGGATCAGGAGGAATTACTGATTTGATTGTAAAAAGTTTAATTTTTGCAAAAATATTAGGGGGTTCAGTAGGACATGTAATGAAAATGTTCACCCTTATGAAAGGTATAAAACTCCAACAAATAGGTATAAATGCTGCTGAAAGTCTAGGATTAATTCGTAAGGGACAAGCAAATGTATTAAGAACTAAAGAAGTAGTACTTCAAAATATTGGAAATAGAAAAACCCAACTTAGAAATATATATGAAAACCAATCATTGGGTATAATGTTAAAAAGAAACCTTCAACGAACTATAGCAAATATAAGAGAAGGATTTAATTTAGGTTTAAGAAAAGCATCACTAGTAACAGAAGGTAGTATAACACTTAATAAACAACTCCAAAATAGATCTATGTTAGGATTAATAGCTAAAGGAACAATAAGATTAGCTCAAGCAATAGGGATAGCAATTGCATCTATAGCTTCAATGAGTGCTTTAACATTAGGACTAGGAGCAATAGCCATTGCAGGAGGAATTGCTCTTGCTGTAGGTGCTTTTAAATCAGCTAAATCTTCTACAGTAGAAGATGGTATGGCCCCCTCATCTAAAGGACCTTTTACTATAATGGATAAATTTGGTGCCACTTCTGTTACAACAATGGGAGATAATGTAGTAGTTTCTCCTAATGTAAATAAAGGAAATAATACTAATAATATTAGTATGAATGAAACTAATAATATAATGAAAGAACAAAATCAATTATTAGCTGGAATCTTGAATAAACCAAATTTTGAAAGTTTATGGGCAGGAGGTAATGAAGGTATGGGTAATAGAGCCTCAGGAGAATTAAAATATGGTAATATACAAACAGGATTTAACTAATATATGTATAATAAAATAAAATAATTATGGGATTAAAAGATTTAAAATCAAACTTAGACTTACTAGGAGGATTTGGTAATGAAGGAGGAACCTTAGGTGATATGGAAAATTTCAAACCAACGGGATTTCAAAAAGGCACTGATGTTGCATCACAAGCGCATGTTGATAGCTTAGCAGCTGTTCCTGGAGGCACACAAAACTCACCACACCAAGATTTAAATATAGATGTAACTTCAGAAACACCACAAGCGTTTCAAAGAGAATTAGACGTAGCAGATCAAGCACATAAAAGTTCTTTAGCACTAGTACCAGGGGGAGACAGTAATTCACCATTTCAAGATTTAGATGGAAATAAAGGACCACAATTCCAAAAACCAACAGATATTGCTGATCAAGTGCATAAAGATTCTTTACAAGAAGTACCTGGTGGTTCGCAAAGTTCACCTTTCCAAGATTTAGATGGAGAACCAGGACCTCAATTTCAAAAAGGAACAGATGTAGCATCACAAGCACACGTTAGTAGTTTAGCTGTTGTTCCAGGTGGTTCACAAAGTTCACCTTTTCAAGACAGAAATAATGGTGCAACACCCGGACAGTATGTAAATAATATGCCAAACTAAAATTAAATGGCTTTAAAAAAATTAGTAGCAGATCTAACTCAGGGGTTAGAAGCATATCCTAACCATAATACTTCTGCAGACACTGGGGGGTTTAATTATGGTTCGAGTACTTCTATATTTGATACTAAAGTTTTTAATCAAAGATCTTATGGATATACAAACCCACTCTCTAGACAGGATAATCCTTCACCTTTAATTCCCCAAATATTACCTGGAGTAAATCAAGAACCAGAAAATTCTATATTGTATTTAGATGATTCACCTGATGGTTTTGTAAGAGGAGGAGTTTTAAATGCACAAAAAAGAGCAGCATACGATACTATAAGAATGAATAGGTTTTTTGCAACAGGAGAAGGAATTTCTTTTATTACAAATCAACAATCCCTTCAAAAAACAAATCCAATAATTCAAGAAGGAGGGGGTAATATAAATAATGTATTTGAAGATATATTATCTATGGGTATGGGAGTAACAATGACTTCTGCTAATACAAATAGAACCTTTAATCACGAAAATTTAATTAAACAAATATCTGAAGGAGGATACACAGGTAATTATTATAATAGAGCAGGTAAAAATCCAACAATACAATCTGAAGAACAAAATAAATATGCCCAAATCCATAGATTAGGAAGAAAATTTGATGCTAATACAATTGGTGTTTTTTCTAAACATGCTGGTTTAGAAAGTGGAAATAGATTAATAGGTTTAGGAAAAAAATTACAAGTAGGTGTAGGTGGAATGTTTAATATAGATCATCAAACATCCTTAATGGAGCAAAATAATAATATAGGTTTTGACATTGGAACATTATTAGATACTTTTAACACTGTAAAAGATGGTATTACTACTTTCTTTAATAATCCTTTAGAAGCATTATCTCAACCAGGAGCATTTAGTGATAATCAAAATATAGGTTTTAATCCTAGTGAAAATGTAGTATATCAATATAGTGGAGGACCAGGTTCAACATATGGAATAGGAGACACTATATTATATCGTTATGAAAGAACATCAGGAGATTATGATCATCAAGGACATCCTTTATCTATACACCAATATTTTTCAGATAAAGGCCATACTTTATATAAATTAGACGGTAACGAAATAGTTAGTTTTTATAATAAAGATGATACTTTTAATACAGGCGCTGGTTTAAATTTCTTAGCAAATGTAGCTAATGATAATTTCTTTGGAGGAAATAATATATTAGGAAATAATAGTTTACTTAGTTCAGGTAATATACTAGAAGGATTAGGAAATCAATTATTTGGCCCAGAAACAACAGATTTTATAATAGATTTATTTGATGGGGGAGGTGTAAATGGGATTGGTCAACCTGAAAAACCAGATCCTGTATTATCATATATCAGACCTAAATACCAAAATAGATCCGGAAAAACATTTATTGCTCCTTTATTTGCAAGTACAGGTGGAGGTATAAACGGTGCACCAAAACCTGGTTTTATTAAACATAAATATACTAAACATTCATCATCTTCCCTAATGGAAGGTAGTAATAAACCTGATGATGTTGTGACTAAATTAAATTCTAATGATGGAGAAGTTATAGGTTTAGTTACTAATAAAGTACTTTCATTTTCTCCCGAGAACCCTTATTACCTTAAGGGACTTACAACAAATACCAATAATTTATATAAACCAACTAAAACTAATATATCTGAGGAAGGTAGAAGAAGATTCGATGAAGGTGACATAAGTGGTCTACCAAATGAAAATACTACAACTAATCATTATTATTCTAATATATTAAAACAAAAAGTTACAAATTTAGATGATGGTGATAGAAGATATATTCAAGAAGAAAGAATAGGAAAAGGAAATCCAGGATTCTTTTTTGAAGGAAAAAATCAAAACAATTACACTGTATCTTCAAGTCTATCAAACAGAATAGATAAAATAAATGCATTAGACATTCACGATGTAACAGATAATACTTTTGATAGTGTTTTATATAGAGATTTAATTAAATTTAGATTTGAAGCTATTAAAACAGACGCACCAGAAGAAGTAGAAGTAATGGCATTTAGAGCATTCTTAGATGATTATGGAGATAACTATAGTGCTGCTTGGAATAATTTTAAATACAATGGTAGGGGAGAAGATTTTTACACTTATGGTGGTTTTAAAAGAGACATAAGTTTCTCATTTAAAATAGCAGCCCAAAGTAGACAAGAAATGATGCCATTATACAGAAAATTAAATTATTTATGTACAACATTAGCCCCCGATTATGCAAGTAATGGTAGAATGAGAGGTTCTTTTATAAAAGTTACTATAGGGGCAATGTTAGATAGAGTACCTGGATTCTTAACTTCTATTAATTTAAAATGGCAAAAAGATTATCCTTGGGAAATTGCAATAGAAACTCCTGAAACAGCAAAAAGCGAAAGAGACATGCATGTTTTACCTCATGTTTTAGATGTAAGTTGTAACTTTACCCCAGTACACGATTTTGTACCAAGAAAATCAATCTCAGATTCACCATTTTTTGGTAGAACAGGAGGTGATGCTAGAGGATGGAATGGTGGTTCTGTAGAAAGTGCTAAAAATGCTTTAGATAATATTATAAATAAATAATAATGGCTAATAGACTAAACAGAATACAAATAAAAACAGATCTAGACACAAATAATAGATATTATAAAAACATAGAATATCCCTCTATCCCAGAAGATATTAATGATATTTACATTATATCTAAAAGCACAGACAGACTTGATCTTCTAGCATTTGATTATTATAAAAATTCTCAGTTATGGTGGATTATAAGTAAAGCAAACCCAGATAAAGTAAAAAGAGACAGTTTTTTTCTTAATCCAGGTTTACAAATTAGAATACCATCACAATCAAACATAAGTACTATATATGAAGAATTTAGATTATTAAATAAATAAAATGTTATGTCAATTTTTAAAGAATCCTTTCCTAATTTTGTTAAAAAACAATTAGAACAAAGAGAAAAAACAATATCTTCCGGAGCTAATAGAAAAACAGACATAAGTGGATCTGTTTCTTTTTTTAGCAATCCTGAAAACAGATCAAATAATTTTTTTACATACCAACAAAAACAATGTATATTAAGATTATCTTCAGGAGTAGATATTACAGACCCACAAATTTTAGAAGAAAATAAAAGTGGAGCTGAAATAGCTAAAATGTATGTTTTAGAAGGAGGAATCAAAGATGGAAACACTAATAGAGGGGGAATAGGAGCAGGGGGAGCATATGGAGATGAAGCCCTAAGAGCAAATGCAGATGATGGTTATGGTATAGTCCCTATGCCCGGTATTACCTCTGCTAATATAAGAACAAAATCAGCTTATGGTTCACTTCGTGAAGCAAAAGTAAGTTTTGTTTGCCATAACAGACGTCAATTAGAAGTTTTAGAATTGCTTTATATGAGACCCGGTTATACCTTATTATTAGAATGGCAATGGTCTCCTTATATAGATAATGATGGTAACCCTCAATATGGTGACTTAAAAAAAATAGACTTTTTTAATAAAAGTAGAAATATGTCTAATATGGAAAAAGACATAGAATTATATAAAGAAGAAACAGGGGGCAATTATGATGCACTTATAGGATATTGTAAAAACTTTACATATAAATTAAGAGGAGATGGTGGGTTTGATTGTGAAACAGAAATCATAGCAAAAGGAGAAGTACTTGAATCTTTAAAAGATAAAGATACTACTATAAGAATAACAGATGAATTTGGTGATACTAGTACATCTAAACCAAACTTAGAACATTTTCTATCAGATTTAGTTCAATTTAACAATGCATTTTCAGGAGTAAAAGGATTAGCAGAAGGAAAAAATACAAAATCAGGGGGAGAATTAGGAGAAGATAAACAAAACCAACTTAAATCAAGTCTTTCAGAAGATTTAGCTGATAAGATAGGAGTAGATAAACCAGATGGAAATACTGATTATAACCTTGCCCCCTTCATACTAACAGGTGGTCCTGAATCTTTTACTGATTGGGGAGAAGACCTTGTTTCTAGGGATGATGATGAAAGAGGAGATTGGGGTGATTGGGAAGGTTTTTGGTCTATAGTAGGGGGAGGAAGAAGATTCAGAACAAACACAACATGGGTTAGATGGGATGCTTTATGTTATTACATAAATAATTACGTAGTTCCTTTAAATGAACAAAATAAACCCATAATGTCCCTAACAACAGCATATTTATCTCATCCTAACGAAAACGATAAAGTATACGTAGAACCTTTACTTTATTCATCTAAAAAAAGATCAACTGAATATATAACAAATAAAATCTCAAAATTAAAGGCATATGATGTAAAACCAAATGGTTCAACTCAACCTAGAGATTCAGATAAAATTTATTGGATAACAGACATATCTGTAAATAATCAAGTATGTATGTTACCTCATAACTTATACCAATATAAAGATGCTCCTATATATGAAAATAGCTTTGAAAAATGGGGTGATAAAGTTAGGTTAAAAGAGGGGATAATGAAAACAAATTTCCATATACCTCTAGTAAAAATACTTGTAGATAAAACACCTTTTGGATTTCAAGAGGGTAAAAACATTAATCGAACATGGGGGGATAGTTCAGCTTTTTCACAAAACAACATAGGAGGAATATATTTTGGAGTAGAATATTTACTTTCAATGTTTAGAGGAATGTATTATACTAGTGAGGGTAATATAAATAAAGATTATACATTATTTAATTTTATAAAAAAAATGTGGGAAGAAGTAAACTCATCTACTCAAAACGGCCATGATTTTGACATCCAAACAGATAATAGAGGGGGATGTGATATAGTAAGAATTATAGATAGACAAATGGATAATAGTGGGGAAAGTGTAAAAGATCCTCATGTATTAAAAATACAAACACTAGATTCTGTAGTTAGAGATGTAACTTATAATACAACTATCCCATCATCTTTATCATCTACTATAGCAATAGCAGCACAGTCTCCTGATAGTATAGATGATTTAGATAAAGTTTCATTTGCTGCCCTAAATAAAGGAATTAAAGATAGATTTTCTATAGATACTACTAATAATCAACCTTCTACTAATCAAATTGAAAAATGGGAAGATAGATTCAGTAGTGAATTAGTAAAAATACATGGGGCTTTATACTTATCAGAAGGAGATGGAAATAATTTAGGAAATGGGGGTACTTTAATAAAATTACTTTATAGAGAATACCAATCTAATAGAAATTATATATTAAAAGAAGACATGGTAGGAATGTCTCCTAAAAATAATTCAAATTTTAAGGGAGCTTTGAAAAATGTAATAACTGCTTTAAATTATTTCCAATCCCATTATGGAAGTACAGATACAGTTAATCAAACATATTATAGAGGTCAACCCGCTAGTGATGGTACTCAACCTTTATCTGCTATTATACCTTTAAAATTTAATGCCCAATTAGATGGATTAAGTGGTATAGTAATTGGTAATGTATTTAAAATACCTAAGGATAGACTACCTATGGCTTATGGAGGAAATGATATTCATTTTATAGTAATGGGTGAAGAGCAATCTATAGATGAAAACCAAGATTGGACAACAACTATATCTGGTCACTTAATATTATTAGGTAATATAAATTCAATTGAATATTTAAAATCAAAACATTATAAATCTTGGCTAAAACCTAATCTTTTAATATCACAGGATACTTATTTAGAGGCAGCAGCTAGTAGTGGCAAAGCAGAAGTAACAACAACATTAGGGAGTAGCACAGCAGGTACTATAAATGGTTCATTAATAGGAGATCCCTTAGAATCAATAAAATTAAATTCTGCATATGGAAAAGATAGAGGATATTATGAAAAAGGTCATAAAAAAGCAGGCCAAAGAAGAATACATAAGGGTATAGATTTAGCTGCAGATTCAGGAGCTATAGCATATGCAGTAGCGGATGCAACAGTTGAATTTGCTGGAGGAGGATTTGATGGGTGGGGTGGTGCTATTAAATTAAAATTTGACGCAAACCCTCTAACGGGAAAAATAGGAGATGAAGCATGGAATGATCCAAAACATATTTTAACAACTCCTAAATATGCTTTATATGCACATATGAAAAAATGGTGGAAAGGAGATCTTAATAGTGGAAGAGTATTAAAAAAGGGAATGAAAGTTAAAAAAGGAGAATCAATAGGATTAACGGGGGGAGGTAAAAATGATTCTCATAGAGGTAATTCTGAAGGAGCACATTTACATTTTGAATTTTATTTAGCTGATAATAAAGAAAAAATAGACCCTTTCCCATGGATACCAGGAAATACAGATGGAACTTTTGGAGATAATGATGCTGATAAAGGTGATGGTGCTTTAGGAACAAATTTAAGTGAAAAATCTGATGGGGGGATAGTTCAAACAGAAAGAAAAGATGCAATTTCAGGAGAAAGAAGAGTTGTTAATGGTGAAATTGCGTTTGTAGGATGGCCAGGAGATAATGACCCATCTTTAGAAAAAGTAGATTTCAATAAAGATAAATTTATACAAACAGGATTCACAAAAACAATTAGTAATAGAAAATTGTTAAATATCCCCAGAAATAAAAAATTTGTACGAGATGGGTATTATGGTAATAAGAATTTACCTCTTTATGTTGAGGTTGGAGTCCAAATTGAAGATGGCATCTTCAATAGTGTAATAGTTGAGGGAAAATCACGAAACAGAATAATAGATAAAACAAAATATGGAGACATGTTATTTCCTGAATTTGAACATTTTATTTTAAAATTGGATGGTGGGGATTGGATATTAGGAAAAGCAAGAGGTAATATTAGATCATATTTATAATAAGATGAAGTATACACCAAAATCAAAATATCAACAATTACAATCTTCTGGGGACAAGTATATAGATCCTAGAAATAACCAACCCTATATAGGTCCCTATATTTTGACAAGTGAGGGGGCATTTATTAGAAAAGCAAATTCAAATAATTCAATAAAATTATTACTTAAAAATTCAACCCCATTTAGAAATAATCTTTTTCCAACAGAAAAAGCAGCCCAATATACTCCCTTAAATGAAAGTACATCAAATTTTGTAAAATTTACCTTTCCTATAATTTCTACAAAAATAAAACCAACAGAAAAAGATTATGAAAGAGGATATTATACAAGATATTTTTGTAAACGTAATAATGCTGAAAATGTATATTATGAAATAGATAAAACTACACATAATGCCCTAAAAACTAATAATAAATCATATGATTATAGTTTATACACAGCAGATAGTTTAATATGGGCAATAGATGGTGACATTATAAAAGCAAATAATATTACATTAAAATTAAAATCAAAATCTTTTCCCAATATTGCTTCTTTATTTGTAAAATTAAATGAATATCAAAAAGTAAGAACAGCAAAAAAAGGAGAACTAATTTATGAGGATGGAACAGAATATTTAGGTTTTTATCACATTCATTTAGGTAAACCTATGGAAGGTTTATTTCACCCACAAAAACCACATAAAAATTTATTATTTGTAGATAAGAACACATTATATAAAAAAGATCCAAATTTAGAATCCTTTATCTATATACATGGTGATTATGATAGTGATTATAATAATACAACCCCTTCTACTTACATAGCCCCCCAACAAGTCCAAGAACAAACAACACAAGTACTATCACAACCATCTCAAACTTCTTCACCCTCTTACACCCCACCAACTCCTTCTACAGGAGGAGGATCTTCTGGCGGAGGAGGTGGTTATTAGATAAAATCTTATTACATTGATAAGGTATGTTCTATCTTATCGAAACAAAAAATCAATTAGACAAACTAGAATTAAAGTTATCTTCTAGTCTAACACGTTATCTTGAATTTATTCAAGGCAATGACAACACACACCCTCAATTAGCAGAAATAATAGCAGTATATCTTGACGTTGATGGTGAAGATTTTATTATACCTTTAAGTCATTTAGAATGTATAAATCAAGACAGAGATCTTATATTTAGTTTATTAAAAAGATATGATTTTTATGTTTTAGATAAGAAAAGCAGCTTACACGCGGCCCCACAACTATCTTATACGGATATACAACATTCAATAGCTCCCATTGAACAACATACAACCAATGCACACCAATGGTATTACCGAAAATTCCCACATACTAAGGTAAATAAAATGATACCTGTTGGGAAACACCTAGAGCGCTGCAAACAAAAGTCACACGATATATTCCAAGAGTATCACGGGAAAACTAATAAATACTTTAATAAAATATTGTTACCTGTATTGTATGAGTTAGAAAAGAACGCATTAAAATTCAATGATAAGTTTGACGAGTATTTCAAACCAAAATGTAAAAAATTCTCCATAAAAGAAAATCATATATACGGATGGTATAATCCATACACCACAACCGGAAGACCTGTAAATAACTTTAATGGAATAAATTTTGTGGGACTAAAACACGACAATGGCGAAAGAGACACATTTGAACCAGACAATGACTTTTTTGTGGAAATGGATTATGACGGCTATCATCCCCGCCTAATAGGCGATATAGTCGACTATCAATTTGAAGGCAACGTACACAACACACTTGCGGAAATTTACTTTAAATCCAAGGAAATAACCCCCAAACAATATAAGGAAAGTAAAACGCTTACATTTAAACAAATATATGGAGGTATAGACAAGGCGAACTTACATCACTCTTTCTTTTCTAAAACACAGGACTTTATAGACATTATTTGGGATGAATTTAGTAAAAAAGGAGAAATTAAATGTGGTAGTTATACTATTAAGAAAAAAGACCATCCTAAAATACACTCTCAAAAATTATTTAATTATTACATACAGGCAACTGAAACAGAAACTAACATTTATAAAATAAAAAAGATACAAGATTACTTAAAAACTAAACAAACAAGGTTAGTTCTTTACATATACGATGCATTTATATTTGATGTAGCTAAATCTGATGGTAAACAAACATTAATTGATTTACAAACAATACTTAATGATAAATTTCCAATAAAATTAAAAACTGGTAAACATTATGGTGCTTTAAGTTAAATTTCATATTTATGGCCGAAAAATTCCGGTTATTTATGAACAATCGATTATACTGTACTTTTACAACAGTAGATGCATATGAAGAAGTAGCAAATAATATTCAATCATCTTATGTTATTCTCTTTAATAAACTTTTTGTATTAGAAAGTTTGGATGGGGAAAAAATTATGCTTACATATAATGTAGATATGAATAATTCAACGACAGATTCAATGATGGATAATACAATATTAGTACATAGGAAAAAGCAAACAAACACTTTATACACAATTAATGCACTTAATGAAGTAATAAAGAGTTTAAATAACGGGGTTTTAGATAAATCATTCGCTGTGAATTGGAATGATTATAGAAATTGTATATTACTTATACAAACAGAGGGTTTTAATCGTATAGATACGAAAATAAAAGAAATCATAAATCTTTAGTAGAAAAATTTGGTTTAGCCAAACATGCTTCATA
>Ga0209337_1002379_pt1 | contig 13645 bp, 15 predicted proteins | sample LinPmetageLP53_FD_184044 | JGI IMG/M metagenome (GOLD analysis project Ga0209337, IMG submission 184044) | Marine viral communities from the Pacific Ocean - LP-53 (SPAdes) (version 2) | ecosystem: Environmental > Aquatic > Marine > Oceanic | place: Pacific Ocean | collected 2010-02-08
TCGGAAAAAATATCCCCAGCGTAAGGGTCTTCCGACATTTCTGTTGCTTGAGAAGCTGGCATGCTTTCTCGAATTAAAGTCTCAAGACTAGACTCGTCAGTGCCGCCAGCAAGGTTTTTAGAATACGTTCCAGCAAGTTGTTTTCGTATGTTCTCACGAAGAGAAGCAGGCTCCTCAAACGGAACACTAAACGCCTCGCGTGTGTCCGCTGCGTCTTGTGCTATTCTCCCAGCCTCGGCTATATCAGCCCGTTGCTGCGCAATCTCTTCCCGTCTTAACGTGTTCCTAAGCGTTTCCTGATTACGGGCTGTCTGTGACGGAGACAACTCACCGCTGAAAGGATCGCTGTTTAAAAGAGCCTCCGCAATACTCGTGGAATAAGACCCCCTGCCTTCAGGATACTTTGCACCAAGAGTACCTCCGGGTTGTCCTTGTGCATTGTTAGGCGCTAGGCTTTCAATTAAAGCAGCCTCGGCTCGTCTAACCTCATCCGCTTTAATTCTTTGGTCCGTTTCAGAATATGGAGTGGTGTTTGGGTTACGAAGATTGTTTCTTGTAGCTCCTGCAAAAACCTCTGCAGCGGAACTACCCTGTGCTATCTCAGGAGGCATAGGCACACGAGAGGGATCAGTTTCTGCTGCGCGTTGCTCCCGAAGTCTATTAACCCGAGTTCCAACCACCGCATCTCCGGGTCGTGCGTTAGCTACAAGACTGCTAAAGCCCTCAGAAATAACCATATCAACAGGAGAAACCATACGAGCGTTAGCCATGATCTCAGGCACAGCGTTGTTTAGCTTCTCAAGAGTGGCAGAACTAATCCGCAGATACTCACCTTCAGCCGTAAGACCCGGAACATTAATAATGTAATCCGGCAACGCAGCTTCACCACCGTTTGCAAACGTCATGGCTGTTTCCTGTAGCTCCGGTGACGAGCTAAGAATACCGCCCATCTGCGCCAGCCTGTTTCGAGAGTCGCGGTTCCTGAACATGTTCCGGTTTAATACATTCATTACCCGCCCCCTAAATTAAACAAACCTGATTGCTGCAAACCGTACAAGCCCATTCCAAGACCCCCAATCTGAGAGATCGTACTTGGGTTTGGTTGTTGTTGTTGCATAAATGTCTGCTGTGACGTGGGCATACCCTGATAAATGTCCGAGTAGAACCCAAGCTGCTGATACGGAGCCATAATGTTTTGATACTGGTTCTGCCTGTTAGCATCCAGAAGCGCCTGTTGTTGCGCCTGCTCCTGCGATCCTATTTTGTTAAGCATATTAATGTCATTAAACGCAAGACCCTGAGCCGCCTCGCCAAGCTGCGCTTGCTGCATACCCAAGGACCCAAGACCACGGCCTAAACCCAAACCACCTTGAATATTCATTTGGGATGCACGTTGCTGTCTACCCATTGATTGTTCATAGGCTTCCTGCGCCCGTTGCGCGGCACTCTGATAACCAGCCTGACGCATTCCCGCTGCAGTGCGCCCCTGTTGGTTTAAAATGGTTTCGTCTAACTGACCCTGACGAACAGCCTCACGCGACCCGCCAAACGCTCCTGAAGAAACAGCTTGCGCATTAATGCCCGAACGTTGCTGCTCCCCCTGATTGCGTATGTCTGTCAAGGCTTGTTGAACAGCCGCATCTTCATATGGGTTCATAAAATCAGATATAGTGTTTGGGTCAAACCTCGCACCTGTTCCCTGAAGACCGTCAAGACCCCGCTGTACGTTTCCATACATAGCGCCAATACCGCTACCTAATGTGTCCGCACCCGCTTGCAACATGGGTGCGTAAGCACCTAAACCAGACGCAGCAAGGCTAGTCGCTTGTGTCTGTAAAGGGCTTTGGTCCGCAACCTGATACTCAGGAAGAACAAACCCTGCATCTTTTCCTAAACCCTGCGCCCGAGAAAGTATCTCCTCTAAATACTTTTTCATAAGGGCAGATGGTTCTGTCCGGCTAATATTAGTTACAGTTGACATCCAACTAAGCCCCTTTAAATTCCTGCATGTTTCTAAATAACTTGGCTGCAGCGGCTCCTCGGGTGCCGTTGGGGGCATCCCCAATCACCCTGCCTGCCATCTCAGCGTCTCCGCCACCGATGTTTCTCAAGTCCTTTAAAGACAAAACAACTTCCCCGTTTGAAAGCATCGCTTCCTGAACAGGCTTGCCGCCCTGATAAATCATTGCAGGGATGTCATCACTGGTCCCTGTTCCGGGGCCTTCGATTAGACCACCCCTTGCGTATAGTGTAGGGTTAATACCCACCCCATCTTCTATATTCCTGTCGTACTCGTCCCGTTCTGCAGCGGTGTTAAACCTTGTACCATCGTACCGACTTGCGTAAAGGTTCTCTCTGTATATAGCCGTCTGCTCATCACTAACTTCGTATTCCTCTTCGTCATCAAAACCTGTGAAAGTAGTTTCATTTCGTTGATCTTCCTTCGTTAGCATCGGCCCAAGAACAGCCGCCTGCAAGAAAGGATTATTAATCAAGGACTTGCTGGACAATATACCTGCCGTCTGCGCTGCCGCTGGCGCTGCTGTTTTCGCTGCCGTTTGCGCTCCGAAAAGCTGACCCATTTTCCCCGCTGCAGCCTTGCCAAACGCCGAGTCTTGGATCATAGAACCAAGCCCTAATGCACTAGCGCCACCCCCAAGCAAAGCGTATTTTATAGCGTTCTTGGCGCTCCCGCCACCCGCCAACGTGCCTAAACCTGCACCAATAGCAGGAGCCAAAAAGGTTCCTGCTCCGGGGACTAACAGCCCAGCAATGCCGCCTAGAATGCCACCAATGTTAATGCCCATACCAAACCACCACTATGAATTGACCGCACATTATCATGATATCTCCAAAATACTAGCCACGATATTTAACCCCACACTGCCAGTACCCTCAACCGAAACCACTTCTGTCGCTTGAACCACAAGAGGAGCGGTTAAAAGTTCAATCGTTTCGTTAGCGGCGATCTGTTTTGCATTAAACAAAAAACTACTGCCCAAGGTTATAGTCACGGACAACGCACCACTACTGGGGTTGCAAGCAAGAATAGATTTTAAGACTCCTGTTTTAAAGTCAGGACAAGAATACAAAGCTGTAGAGGCTTGGCTACTAGGGGTTAATTTTGCGTTTAAATATACATTAGCCATTAGCTTAAAAACCAGTTTAGTGCAGTCGAGTCATCGTCTGCAATTTGTTGAGTATTTCTAAACTGATTTAAAAACACAGAAAAAGAACGCACTACCTCATTAAAATACTTAGTATCGTACCCTTCTGGGGCTAATGGAAAAAATGGAAGAGGAGTTTTTAAAGACATTATCGTTTCCCATCCGGACGTATTTCAATGCGCGGAACACCCAATCGCCAAAGAACGTTTTGATCCGAGGACTCAACCTTAAACGTAAAACTCCTACCGCGAAGGCGTGTAAAATACTGGTAGGTGTATTGGTCAATGGGGTCAACCGAGGTTTTAACTACCGCGTTAGTGGAAGAAGGAAGAGCCGACGAACTAGCAGTGTCTAAGTAAACTTGTCCGGGGAAGTTACGACTTGTAAGAACAAAGTTTAAAGTAGACGAGGATTCTTGATCCCTAAAATTAACATCAGGAATTACCCTTTGTATAAAAGAAAACTGGTTTCCCTGATTTATTCGCATGTCTCCGGACTGTATATAAGCAGTGGCTGCATCATCAGTAAAAACCGCCCCTGTCTCGTGGTTATACAGATAGTTATTAATTCCCGTAGATAAAGGAAAGTTGGAAATTCCCCTGTCTAACCACGCCGACCTATTCATTGTTCCCGTAAACCAAACCTTTTCAACGTAGTTATAAACCACGTAACGGTCGTTTTCTGTGTTTAAAACACCGTTAGTTACCGTGTCTGACGGGTAAAACCACCAAACCTCCGAGAAGGATACGTTGGCTCCTGCAATAACTTTTTCTCGCTGAGACGTGTTCATGTTATCAAACACAAAGTCCCTAACGGTGCAGGGTATTCTTTGCACCGCCCCTGTAAAAACATAAAACTCTGCGGTTCCCATCCAAAAAACACTATCGTCCACCGCAACCGCAGCTTTGGGACTTGCAATGGTTATGTTTTCAGAAATTAAATTAATTCCAAAAGTAAACGGCGGTCCGATAAACTGCATCGTATGAATAGATACATCTGTAAACACAAGTATTTGCTGCCGTGTTTCAACCGCTTGAATAATGGTGGAACCAGAACTGAGCCTTAAATCCCCTGCCGTGTTTATCGTCGTAGGATACCACTCAACAGGGGTCTCACTACTACTAAACCTAATTAAAAGAGGGTCCTCAATACCATCGCCATCAGGGTCGGTAGAACTAATACCCAGACCATCGCAGCCAAAAGCAATCACATGGCGGTCCCTATCGGACAACATTACCTGAAGAGCGCGGGTAGGAACAGACGTTCTGGTCACGGAATTACCCGCAATATCGGTAAGAGAAGCTATGTTCTCGGAACGATACCCCGTGGTGTTTGAAAACTTAAACTTGTCCCAAAAATATATTCCACCCCCACGATCATTAAGAAGAAGATTTTCTCCAAAATTATCCTGCGACCAAAGCCTTAGTGTAAGATCAGGGGCTAGTACATCTTGATTAACAGCATCACCCCAGCCAACGTAATCGTTGGACGCGCTTGCGTTGCCTACAGCTAACACACACGGTTGATTGGTGTGAACAAGATCAGGTGTTCCAAACATTCCCCGTTGCACAGTCAAACTCGTAGATGAAGGAATACCCGTTACCTGAACAAGCTCCGCATAACTCGCCGCAGTAGGGTTGTTAAGTCCACTAGTACCTGTGGAAAGCGCAACTTGGGACATAACTGCTGTTTTAGGATCAGCAGAGAGGTTCATAGAATCAATGTTTATATTGTTCGGTATACGTGCAGAGTTTGTGCTTCCTTGATTGAAGGCTTTATCGGAGTTTAAAATATAGTTGGTCACATCTGTGCTGTTAAACCAATCACTAGACTTAGCGGTAATAGTCCTAGACCCAGCTACAAAGTCTATTTCAAAGGAACCGCTCAACACACCGTCCCAATCTAAATGAAGAATGTCCCCGATAGAAATTAAACCTATTGTTGCAGCGGGGACATTTAAAGTAGTGGCCCCTGCGGCGATAGTAACTCCGGGATTGTTAAACTCAGCAATCACTGAAGCGTTACTGGTTATCCCACCCCAAAGACCAACACCCCAACCCGCCCCAGATTGAACGGACGAGTTTATGCCTGTATTGATCTGGTACACAGCTACTACTGTTTGTGTAAAAGGATACCCAACATCATAAACGGAAGAAAGCACAGCGTATGCAGAATCATCTATTCCACCCGAAACAGTGACTTCAGGAATACTAATCTTCGATCTCGCACTAACGGTGTAAGTGTTCCCGTTTATCACAGACTGTATCTGATACTCTTGGTTTAAAACGTCTCCAGTGAAGTTACCCAAAGGCAACCACGCACCTGTGGTCGGATCAACGCGGCCCAAGCGATTAGCGCCCGAAAAAGTCACAAAATCGTTTACAACAGCGCCATGATTGGGGTCCGTTACAGTTATCACAGAAGAAAAAGGACTAACAACATCACCCGAAAATGAGGCCGTTCCCGTAGTGGTTTTTCTAATAGGCGTTACGTCATTAAACGCATCGCCCTGTTTAACATAAAACTTTTCTTCCGTACCAAGCCCCAAGAATTTATCGCTGTTCAATGCAACGAACTCATGCAACCCGCGACACACTCCCAAAAAATTATTGTTAGTGTTTCTAGTCCATCCATTTAATTTTTCAGGGAACCCAAAACGAAACCTGATTTTATCCGAGTCAACCCAACCGTTCTCCTCTGCGTAAGGAGTGACTTCCTTGTTTATTCCGGGTTTAAACTTCAGATCGGATAAAGGCATATCAGTCTCCTCATACGGTAAAGGACTTTCGAATACCGTACATCGTAATACGACCCGTAGATAAGTTCCCAGAAGACGCGCCAATCCGAATACCTGTAATGGACACGTCTCCATTGCCATATGTCATATTAGTTGTACTGGCATTGCCAATGGCGCTTGCGCTGTGAACCCTACCATTAGAGGCAACAAGAGGTTTAATTACTCCACCGCCGCTGGAAACGGCATGAGCATTGTATAAAGTGTAACATTGAGTCAAACCTTCATTGGCATCATTGCCCACAGCAGAGCCACCATGTAATCTAAACGAGCTTTGAGCGCCAGTGCCAAGTTTATAATTTGCCCCTGTATCATAGCCACTGCCTTGAATATAAACTTCTGCGTTAATAGTTACACTATCTGTCACGGGAACAACAGTCACCAACTCAAACTCATATGCGTGATATGTGTTATGGTCAAACATAAGGTTACCTGTGAATGGCGAAGAAAGATGTGTGTCATCTGGAAAGCCAAACTTCACATAATCAACATTGCTGATTACCACAGAATGAATGAATTGCCTACCGGTAGGCGCAGGTAGCCATTGAGGCGGTGAGTTTCCACCAAGGCTTATTAATGAGTAGGTAGACGCACCACCGGTAGCACTCGAACCCGTGGTTCCAACGCCTATGGCACCATCATTAAATATTTTTAAACGTCTGGTGGGCGTTGACTCATTTTCAGCCGTAGTACTAAATTCTATTGCCCCGGGAATGTCGTTTGAGGCAGGAGTGCCGTCAACTACCGTTTTAATTTCCGCCGCAACGTTGGCTAAATCTACGCCATCGTCTCCGGCAAAACTTATGGTCCCAAGTACGTCATTGTTCGCAACAGTGGTACTGCTACCTATGGTTCCGTTCTTGGATTTTGCCAAGGTCAGTAACGGTCCCGCAGTGGTGGTCTGGCTTTGCGTAACAGAAATCCCCGCAGGATGGCTGCTATCACCCTCTACTTGAACCAAGTGATTAGCTGGGCCAGAAACTCTAGCTGCGCCCGTGCCAGCTAAAATTTTATCTGTAGACGCTTCTGTGCCAAATAAATTTGGAAGGGTATCACCTTCCACACGCAAATCTACGTCACCTCCTGCAGTGTTTACAACAACCTCTGCTTGTGCGCTTGCGTGGCCCAACTCCAGAAAGGACAGGGTGGACCCACCCGACTCCATGTAAAAATTTAACTCCCCGTTTTCAGAGCCATCTGTAGGAGATTTTATTTTTCCAAGTACAGAGCCGTAAATAATTTTTTCTGGAGTGCCTGCATCGTTGTATCCCGTAAAGAGTACTCCGCCCAAAAAATCATTTGTTGCTCCCGCCTCAGACGGGTTTCTCTCCAAATCTACAAAGGGTCCAGAAACAGAACCCGTATTTGTAGATTTCACGGTTATCTGAGGTGTACTTGTGCTTGCCGTTCCGTCTGTTACCTCCAACGCCGCCTGAATTGTCAAAGGCTTTGTAAGAGGGGAAATGTCCTCCGTAACATGACGAACAGAAGATGTACTAGCCCCAGAACCGTCTGCAAAAAGAATGGCGAATTGATCTTTTGCAACCTCGGCAGAGCGCGAGGCGCTAAACGTACCTTGGAAAACCACCACGTTGATACCTGCATTCGCGGTAGTGTCGTTCTGCATCATGTAAACACGGGCGTTATTATCACCCTCAAGTTTTAAATGTGTGTCTGCTGTTAATGTTCCTGAAGACGTTAAGCGAATAGCTTTATAATGCCCTATCGAAAGAAGGGCTGAGGCAGAAAGAGGCAACACGTATGGGCGTACACTACTACCTACGGTTCCCGATCCCGTGGTGTCTAGCGTTTGAATATCCAGAGTAAAAAACCCATTTGACGCACGATCAATAATGTCAAAATTATTGTTGGTACTATCACCCCATGTTCCAGACTCATCGCCCGTAGCAATCTTTTTTATGTTGTTAGCAGAAGTGTACGTTGGCATGAGTTTTCTCCAAAAAGAGTTTGCAGTTTTTTAACATTATCCTGCCCTTAAATCAACTACGCAGCAATCTCCTCCCAACTAGGGGATTGAGACGGCGTTACAGCAGAATAACTAGGGGACTGACTAGGGGATATAGCGGAGTAACTAGGGGATTGAGACGGCGTTATGATGCCCCAAACATTTACAGAACCAACACCACCTGTGGCAGATACGCCTGTAACAGATACATTAGTGCTTAGACTAAGTGTAACAGAACCAACACCACCTGTGGCAGATACGCTTGTAACGACCACAGTCTTAGGTAAAGAAACAACAACGCTTGTAACGCTCCCCGTAGCAGATACGCCTGTAACGACCACAGGAGAAAGACCGCCCCTACTCGCTATCGCATCTCCTGCTAGTGAATGAAATCCAAGCATTAGCTAGGCTCCGTGGGCCAAGTTACGTTAGGAAATCCTGACTGCGCAGGTAAATCCCTCAATGCTTGTCGATACTCACGCCATGCGCTTGACATAGTTACATCCGATCCAGCCATCCAATCGGTTTCCTCTAATAAATCGTTACGGTGATTGCGTACATTGCTTGCAGCGTCATCCGCCGGTAAGCTTGAAACTATCCAATTAACTTTCCACACACCATCAATTAGCGCGGGTGTTCCTTGAGCAATCTTTTGTGTGATTGCATCATACGTTGGGCGGTCAGCCACAACTACAGGGTAAACTTTATAACTTGCTAATGTATCCGCATCCACCTGTCGTGGGAAGCTGACGTTTTTATTGTCGCGGCGAAGATTGCCGAGCGTGTATGGATATTGCTCTACCTCGTTGCCGCTTGTAAGTTTGACGTACATTTTTTTTCCTTATTTAAAACTGAACAACAAAGAAGTCGGTTGGGTAAGAGTTGTTAGTCCTTTCAGTGTGAACTAAAGTAGCTGTCACAGTGGCATCAGCATCTAAAATTTCGGACGCTTGGAAAACACCGTTACCAGCAACCAGACCGCCGCGAGTTCCAGTAGCAAAGTAACTGCGAGTGACATTTAAACTAAACGCTGTAATAAAATTTTGTGTAGCATGTTTAAAAAAAACAAAACTGTTTTTGGTAGCTGAAACGTCAACAGTATCAGATGTCCCATCAAAATTTACATCTACGTTGTTTTGCGTAACTGTAGGTTGAACGTCAGAATCTAGCATGAAAGCATGGACTGAAATAACACGGACTTGTGCCGCCACATTAGCACTACAAGTTACATTAGTGCCTGTGGATACATTCGGTAAATAATAAATTTCCCAGTAAAAAATTTTACCAGAAGCAAGCTCTCGTTGAGAACTAAAAATTTTAGTCGCGGATACACCGCCAACGGTTAGCGCTGACCCACTATTGTTTGTGGTTCCGGGCGACATGCCTGCTTGGGTTTGCTGACGATGAACAATAAATAAACAAGCAGCATTAGTCGTAATGTCTATAGGAGCGTCACGTGATTGTTGTCCAGCAGTATTTCTCACCCCCTGATTGGCATCTGAATCAAGAATAGTTACTAGAGTTTTTGGGTCTGCAGCACCCAATAAAGCGGTGTTAAAAAATGAATTAGCCAAGAGCAGCGCCCCCTAAAAATCCATAATACGTGGTACCGCCATCCCTAGTGAAAAATCCGTAGCCGTTGACCTCAGAATTTCCCGGCGCGGCTGGGGCTGAACCACCTGCCCAATCCACTGAGGCAGGCCAAGCAATAGTTTTGGCTGACGAAGGCTGTGTGATAAATAACGTAAAGCTAAATGCTGTGCCGCTTGAAGGCGGACTATTAAATGCAAAGGTAGTATTCTCGGATAGTGTAACAGAAAAGGACGTGCCTGTGCTGAGGTCAAGTGTCGTTGTTGAGCCTGTGGAATTTGCAACGTAAGTCTCTTGATATGTCAGAGGTTTTAGTGATCCTGTCATAGTAACAGAGGTACTGCCTGTAGGTATTTCTATAACGTCAGCATCAGCATCATTCTTGATGGTTACATCGTTAGTGCTACCTTGTCCTGTAAGAATAAGACCTTCCGCTGCTGTGTAACCAATAGCAGCATTGTCACCTGCCGCAGTGTCTGTGGTAGCTTCTAACGTACCGCCAGTAATAACTCCCGTTGTGGTAATAGTGCTAGAGCCAGTATCAATAGTACCGAAACCGCTAGTGATACTCCCGCTGTCTAATGCGCCTGTTGAAACAATGCTTGAACTGCCTGCCGCCGGTGATGCCCCGATATCAGATAAGACTTCTGATGTTGCTCTGCTCTCAAGACCGGCTGCTGTAAATCTTGCATACTCATCATCTGCAACTGAAGCACTGTCAATTTTTACAGCGTTTGTATTTGAGATGCCAAAAGTTAAAGAGGCTTGACCCCCGATATCAGATAAGACTTCTGAAGCTGACCTACCCTCAATAGCAGTGCCGTCTACTCGCAAGAAATCATTATCAGCAACACCCGTAGTAAACTTAGGCACGTTGTTGTTTGAAATGCCCGTGTCTAAGGTCGCGGTGGCTGTTACTGCAACGCCGTTTAATGTCATAGCGTCAGCTTCTAATGTGCCATCAACATCAACGTCTTGGCTAATCTCCAAGGTAGCGAACACGCTAGTTCCTGTGGCTGTAACCGTGCCGCCAACACCCAAGTTACCTGCCACTGTAACATTTGTGGTTCCGGTAGGTATTTCTATAACATCTGCGTCAGCGTCATTTTTAATAGTTACATCGTTAGTGCTGCCTTGACCCGTAAGAATAAGACCTTCTGCTGCTGTGTAACCAATAGCCGCATTATCACCTGCAGAAGTATCGGCTGTAGCCTCAACCGTACCACCTGTGATGACACCCGTTGTAGTAAGACTTCTGCTACCATCATTGTTGAAAAAATCCGCAGAAGTAGCCGCAATAAACACTGTCGCATTACCACTTAAACTAATAGCACTGTCAGAATTAGAGCTTTCGGTAGCACCACGGGCTAAGGTAGTTCCGCTAGCAGTATAAACTCCAGAGCCTATTTCAAAAGCAGCATCATCTTCTATGACATACCTAACGGTTTGACCGTTAGTAACGCCTGCTCCATCAAATGTTTGAAATCCTGAAATGGCACTCCCAAGCGTAATCGTACCAGTACCCGTGGTGCTAGTAGTCATTTTGGCCCTGTTTACTAGCGTAATAGCCACCGTTATATTCCTTTACGCTATTCGAATAATTGCACTGCTTGCATCAGCCGTAGGAAACTGAATTGTAAAATTTCCGTCTGTAGCAGACTTATCACTGCTACCAAACAAAAGGGTAATCACCGCTTTGTCCGAAGCAGAATTGTTATATATCATTGCTCCACGGGCTGTGATTGTTCCGCTTGCAACAAACGTAGTATCAACGAAATCAGTAAACGCTGTCGTGCTACTTGTCGTGGGGTCTACGCGGGTTAAAGTGTTTCCGCCCGTAGAATAACCATTTCCAGCAGCAACTTCGTTTATTCCGCTGTTAGCATAAGCCGTAGTTGCGGCACCAATACTTGCAGAACTTGTAAACAACGCCAGCTTAAACGTATTTCCGCCGCTGTTTTTAAAGTTATGCACACCTTCTAAAAGTTCTTTTTTAAAAGACGTACACATTGCTTGACTAATAGCCATCTACAATCTCCTTATAAGCTCTGCAAGGTCGGGCTGACCTGCCTGTTTAATTGCATTACATACCGTAACTCTGTCCGATTGAATAGCCTCTTTCATAAAGAGAACCATAACCTTCTCTACTGCAGCCCTGTACTCACGAGCCTGCGCTTGTATGGCAGGATGAGAATTGTCCGATATAGAAACAATTCTATCAACACACCTAGACGCAATTTCCTCCGGCGTATGACCACGATTATTTGTGGTGTGAACCGTAACAATAGGTTCTTTGGGTATGTCCATAGAAGCAAGAAAACTCATTGCTTCGCCCTAACAACCTGCCCCACCCTGTAGTCTTGAGTAGTTTCTTTGGCCTCACCCAAAAGCTTTAATCCGACCAACGACTCTTGAAACCGTTTATCATACATTGACATAATGTCAGGCTCTCCCTTCATAAAAATATACGCCTCTATCAAAGAAGCGTACAAAAGACTTAACTCTGCATTCGTACTGAGCCATGTCGTGCCAGCATCTGCCCCTGCAGTCAGGCTTGCGGGACGATACAAGTAATGTAACTCTGCCGTGTAATTGGCATTTGGTGTTGGTGCCAACAAAAAGTTACTGACGTCAAACGTAGCGTAGTATTTCGGTACACCTGTTGTGGCGGGGTCCGGCGTATAGCTTTGAACAAAGCTAACGTCTTTAAATTCTACAAAACCATAATCACTTCCACTAGCTACTGGGTCCGTGACAGTTCTCAAACTTAAAGAGTATGGCGCTAAAAAATCATTTGGCATCGCAAGAAACTTGTTTCCGCTGGACGCCGTGCCTGAAACGTTTTTACGAAACAGACTTAGCTGAACGGACTTTAAAATCCGTTCCTCTGCCGCCCGTATAAAAAGGGAGAGGTTGCTCACAAAAGAAGTTTCAGTATTCTCTGTGTAATCTTGCAACGCTGTTTTTAACTGCGCAAATGTAAAGCTCATGACGTGACCACCGTAACCTCTCCGACCTCACCTGTAGCTTTCAATGGATTAGGAGTCAAAGCCTCGTCTCCTTGAAAACCAACAGGTCTGAACCCGTATTGAATGTTTCTTTGAGCCTCTAAATCGCCCTCGGGTCGAGGGTTCCTTAACGCTTGTGGGTCCGGACCAACCTTGGGAGGAAACAACTGAGGATGCTTTGGCTCAAACTCGTCCTTGCCGACAAGCGCACCCGTCCACTCCTTCTGCATATCCCTCAGTCGATAGCGAAAACCGGAGCGATCCGAAATCCCATACGCATTCTTGTCTGAGGCATAGGCCATGTCACACCCTTAGATACTGCATGCTTGGTTGAAGTTTAAGAGGAACACGATCCTCGTCTTCGTCAGACGCACGTTGGAACTCTTCTTCATACACACTCTTCAAGAGTTGTATCCGTTCTGGCGCTCTTTTCATAGCGATATAATACGCCAGACCTGCCACCATACACGGGTAAAAACGAAACGGCATGTCCGTTGTGTTTACCAACGCATCGGCATCTTCAATCCTTTGCACATAGTAATAGATCAACTGATCTGTAGAGTTTTCGGGAACGGCCCACAAGTTTATAACAGGATCAATTTGCCTGTTAAACCAAAACTGGCTTGGCCTACCCTGCGTGGTTTTATTGGGAAGAGTGGCATACTCGCCCCGACTAATCCGTTCTACCTCAAAGTCTGTATTGCTGCGCCTAAGAACGACCTCTAGTACATCAACAACATCCGCCGTTAATGTCTGAGTAGCCTGACCTTGCGTCAACGTTATAGTGCCTTGCGCCACGGTCCACATATTAATGCCACGGTTTGCCCAATCAGCAAACATTAGGTTTAAAGACCTACGCGCAGTTCGAGCATCGTAGCCAGTGCGAACCTCTAGTCCACACCGCTCATACGCTTCCTCAATAATTTCACCAACATCAATGTTGAAATCTCTGGACCCAGAAGTAGCCATGATTAAACCAACTTAGGTTTTTGGTTTGTTTTAGTCATGACACAGCCGCCGTTTTTAAAGCTTGCAACTTTGCCGCCGTTTTTCATGTACCCCATTTTATTACGAACTGGCTCAGGTAACTTTTTAAGACCAGTCTGGTCTTCTGTTGGTT
>Ga0209337_1002380_pt1 | contig 13644 bp, 12 predicted proteins | sample LinPmetageLP53_FD_184044 | JGI IMG/M metagenome (GOLD analysis project Ga0209337, IMG submission 184044) | Marine viral communities from the Pacific Ocean - LP-53 (SPAdes) (version 2) | ecosystem: Environmental > Aquatic > Marine > Oceanic | place: Pacific Ocean | collected 2010-02-08
TCCTTCATCAGGGTTAATCGTTCTGCTATTACGTCAACTTTGCCTTCTAGACGTGCAATATCTACGCTATTCTGTTGACTCTGATCCATCAGTAACTTCTTCTTTAGGCAGTTCAGCTTGAAGCTGTGCTGTCCAATAGTTTATGACAATATCCAAGTCAGCTTTTTGTTCACCAAGTCTCATCAACTTAGAGTACACTGCTTTACCTTTATCAGATAAGGTAGTTTGATCGTATTCTTTATCGTTTATTGTAAACATTTTATCTCCTTATTAACAATGTAATGTACATGGTACAGTATAACTGCCATCTGCATAAGTTTCAACTTTAATATTAGAGTTAACTTTTGCAACAGTTTTACTTCTAATAATGTCATCATCTTGTTTTTTAGCTGTGCCGTCACCATTTGATACTAATAAATCACCAGCAGAAACAGTAACATCTTTGTGTACTCTAATAATATATGTACCAACTTGAGATACAAACATATCATTTACAGTATCAACACCTTCTTCATCCCAATGTGAAAATACACCATATATTTTTGTGCTATCTGCTGTGTCAGACACTTTAGATTTAACGTGTTTAACATCACCTTCTTTAACATACTTACCTGTGTATTCAACACCATTTGAAGTAAAAGTTACAGCATCACCTACAGATTTGTCAGATGGCAGAGCTATTTCTTCTATAATTTTATGTGCTTCTGTTTTAACATCACCAACATTTTTATCACCATGAATAACTTTTTCATCTTCTGCGGTGTAGTTAACTTCCGCTACATCTGCAACAGCTTGATACCAGTCACACATTTCATCTATTGAATCCATTATAGTTCCACGAAGAATTGTTGGTTTAGAGTTATCAGCTAATCTCGACCAGTGAGAACCAGTAAATCCATTATAAGAAACAGTTGTGCCTGAAACAGAAATTGTACCTTCTTCACTACCAGCTTGTTGAAAAGCCACTAGATTACCATCATCTGATAATCTATTCATTGAAAATAATACATTACCATCAACTACATTTTTTATAATACCATCTTCTCTTAAAGAAATACCAACAATGCTGGCACCTTCTACAGTTCTTGATATGTGTACATGCCCATCATTAACAATCCTCATTCTTTCAGTTGTAGTACTTTGACCTTCTGAAGTTGTTAAAAAAAGTAGTCTGCCAGGCATATCGTTTTCACCTGGATTGCCATCTACAACAGCAGTAATTTCTGCAGCAATTGAATTTCTATCTACACCATCTGCACCTGTAAAAGTTATTGCACCAAGAACATCATCATCTTGTATAATAGTATTACCATTAAGAGTATTATCTCTTGATTTACTCATAACTATTCTTGGTGGTGAACCTGCTGAATTAATACCTGCTGAAATATGCATAGAGAATTCATTGGCATTGTTAGCACCTTGTAATTGAAATACAGGATCTAAACCACCAGCACAATTTGTTGGAACAGGAACTGTACCTGAACCATCATTACCACCAACTATGACAACATTATTGCCACCATCAACAAAAAACCTATGAGTTCCGTTATTAGATTCTACTCGGAAGTCTACATCGGCACTACCTTCATTCACAACAACTCCATTACTACCTTCAAATCTAATTGCTTCTGTTGTTGCACCTGCTTGTCTCATGTTAATTACAAGACGACCATCTTCTGTTCCATCAGACGCATCAGATATTTCTGCCATAATTTCAGCATAACCTTGATCTTCTGCGGCATCATTTTTACCAAAGAAAAATATTTTACCAAGATCATCACCATCTGCAGGTGAACCTGATTGTCTGTTCATACTTAGTCTTGGACCAGAATTTGCGTCTGCGTCAGTAGAAATCATTTCTAAAGTAGTTTCATTACCAGTAGTTGTGATTGTCATAGCAGAAGAAGTTGTAATAGAACCACTAACTAGTAATGTAGATGCCATATCTACTGCACCATCAATGTCTACAACATCAAGGTTAGTTGTACCGTCAACATCTAAATCACCATTAAAGTCTGCATTACCAGCAAGTGTAAGTGTAGTTGCCATATCAACAGCACCATCAATGTCTACGATATCAAGGTTAGTCGTGCCGTCAATGTCAGCATCACCTGATATATCTAAACTACCACCATCTATCTCACCACTAGCAGTTACAGTTGTAGCTGTAAGAGCTTGTGCAGCTATAGTACTACCTGATTCAGCAGTAAATGTATTGGCTGTGATTACAAAGTCTTTAGCACCTGCTACATAGATATCAATAGTATCATCAGTAGGAGCTTCAATGTAAGTATCACCATCATCATCAAGGATTACTTTACCACCAAACGCAGCAGTATCTATACCTAGTTCAACTTTGGTAGGAGTGCCAGAAGCTAAATCAATACCTGTAAGGTCTATGGTTTGAGTAGTAGATGAGTGTGAAGATGCATTAATAACGCCTTCAAGAACATTAGCACCACCATCAGTGATTCTAATTTTTCTACCAACATAGTATACAGATGTAATATCTCCTGTACCTGTTATAGTAATAGTATTGGCATCACTACGTGTTACTGTGTATTCACCATCTCCATCACCAAACTCAAAGTATCCGTCTCCAAGTTGTTCATACATGTCTCTCATGTGACCCATGAGTTCTCTTGCAGCATTATTGACATTACTTGGTGCCATGTTCTCTGCAAAGTTTACAGTCAAGTTACTTGTATTGTTACTCGCTGTTGAACTAAATTTTCCTACGCCTGTTCCAGCCATAAGTATTCCTCCTAATTATTAAATATTTTATTCCGTAGCTCTATATAGCCAGGGTATTTTGGTTTTCTTGGGTTGTTATACATTGGATGTCCTAAATTACTTAGTAGAAATCCTACTGCATCTTGAACAGTAATCTTATCACCATCCATTATATTTTCAACAATTCGTCTTAATCCAAATGGTACCATTGTTATAGCAGCAGCTCCTGCGTAATCTCTTACTCTTTCTAATGAAAGTAGGTCTGCTTTGCTTATAGGACTTGGCCATGGAGAAGTCAAGTATTGCTTGTTGAAAAAAAATTGTTCTGACATTTTAAAGAAAGAACCTTGTTTACTTAATGCAGTTTTAACAGGATTTACAGCCCAATGAAAAGGTTCAAAGAATTGTTTTGATAAAGTTAAACTTTTACCATTCCCTAAATCTATTCTAGTTGGATCATCATTTTCCCATAACATCTTACCAGTAAACATATAATTTAAAGCACTGCCACCAGTTGCTAATATTATACTAGCTCGTAATGCATATGCTTGATATAGTTTCCTAGACATTGGATCTTTGTTTAGTCCAGGCATTGCTCTTGTTAAAACTCTAAAGTTTGCAGTAGTCCAATCAGGAGCAAATAGTAATAATTGCTGATACCTACGACCTTTAGGACTATAAGCATTAGCTTTTAAATCTTTTAATAATGGATCAGTTGTATCTTTATATAACTGCATCCAGTTTAATCCACCATACATATCATTAGTTGCAACAGCAGCTTGTTTATGTATTTCTTTTAATGGCACATTTTGATACTTAGGATTTTCCATAAGTTTAATTGCATTAGTTTGAAAGGCATATAACTTACCTACGTTAAATACACGATCCCAAGTAACTCTATCTATATATTCAAATGGTTTTACAACTGCATACTCAATACCTTGTTTAGCTAAATAACCTGCATAAGGTATTTTATTGTTTAAATATGATTGTACATTTTGTATACCATTAAAGAATCTACTAATACTAATATCATCTGGATGTGAAAATTCTACACCTGCTTTAGTTGCAGCTTTTAACATATCATAATGTCCACCTGCTTTAAGCATAGCTCTAGCAGATGTATTTTCCCATTCAGGTATTAACATTTTACCACCAGGTAAATGTTTAAATAAACTACCTAAACCAGTAGCTGATAATCCTGTTTGTACTGCGGTAACAGGATGAAATCCTGCATACAACATATTATTTAATAATGTTTCTGCATGAAAGAATGAATAACCTACACTAAATCTTTTTTGCATAAAGTTAATATTTGAAATAGCTTTCATAGCTGCACCATCAGTACGAGCATCAAATAACATTCTTAACATAGGAGCTGCTTCTTTAAGTACATAAGGTGACATTTTAAGTAATTGTTCTTGTGTATATTTACTTACATCTATATTACCTTTAACAAAAGATGGATGATAAAACTGTGCATAATCTTGTGGATGTAATAGTTTATCAGGTAATGTTTTGTACATTAATTTAGCATTACCACCTGCACCATTAGATCTACCAGGTATCTCATATGTTTCAATCATACGAACTAATCGTCTTTGTGCAAGAGATCTAGTTGTACTATTAATATAACGTGTCATTACATCAGCAATATCTAAACTTAATGGTTCTAAACCTTTAGCTATACCAGCTTCATATGATGGAAAAAACTTTTGTTGTTCAGATATATTTCTACCAGACATAGAGTTGTCTTTTTTAGATGTATCAAGTATAAGCTCTCTCATTGCTCTACCTAAATCTACATCAGTTTGTGCAGATGGACCTTTCCAATATTGCGGTAAATAATTTTCAAAGAATCTAAATTTAAGTTCAGTACCTTGTGTAACAGTCCACATTTCATTTAATACTTTTCTTACATCAGCAGCTACAGCTAATTCTTCTTTAGTAAGTTTAGTAACTTTTTCTACTTCTTGTAGATATTTAGTAATTGTTTCTCTACGTTTTTTATTAGGTACTTTAGCTACTATAATTTCTTTCATACGATTAGATTCTAACGCAGATACTTGTATAAAGTTTCTATAACCTTCTAATAAATAACCAGATAATACTTCACCTTTAGCTAATTGTATTTCTTCTGCTCTACCTAATCTTCTTAGATCAGCTTTTGACACTACTTGATCTGTATAAAATTCAGGAGTTTTATGTATACCAATATCTTCTAACTTAACACCTTCTGGTAAATCAGCTTTAATTTCTTTTAATCTAATTCCTAATTCTTCTGGTGTACCTGATTTAAGTTTATTACCCTGACGTAACATTTTGTTTCTAGCATAAATAGCACCACCAGATTTCCATAATCCAACACCTCCAGCTGCTACAGCAAAGCCATCCCAAAATGCATTATCTTTAGGATTTTTTACATAGTAACCAGCACCTGCAAGTAAACCAGCTGATCCCATCATAGCAAGTGAGTCCATACCATATTTAGTATTGATTACAGATTTAATATTAAAATGTCTTTGTAAACCACCTAATAACATTTGATTATAAGAGTTTCTTACATCAGGTATAATTTCATCAAACATAGCTTGTTTTACTTTGTCGGCATGAAATGTTTTATTGTAGTATTCTGTTTTAGCTTTCTTAAACAAAAGATTATCTGATAAATTTTTATACTTAGGATTATCTTTTAAAGTAGCTAATTCTTTTTGAAATAAAGCAAATTCTTCTTTTGTTCTAAATTGTTTTGCTATGTTATTTATTCTATTTTCATATGCTGATAAAGTTTCTGTTTTAAATCTTGGAAAAGTACCATGTGCTGATTCATGATTAATTACAAAATTACGCCATGATTCTAATGTAGGAAAAGAATTTTCAGGTAAAGCTTTTACTCCATCTACTTTAGGTTTTGTCCAAGCTTTGTTGTTAAAACGATTACTTAATTCTGTCTCATCTATTTTTATAATATTATCTTTTTTATTATATCTAGCCCAACCACCTTTATCTTTAGATCCTTTGAAATTAAATGTTTCAATAGTTGGTATATATTTTTGAGTAGTCGAACTATTAACACCAAGATCACTAGCTTCAATATCATCTAATATACTTTTTAAACTTTCTTCAAAAGGTTTTATACCTGCATTAGAATCATTAATAATTCTTTGTGCATATGGATCACCTTCTTTAGCTAATCTATCAATAGCATTTTTATTTCTTATAGTAACATCTTCATGAGTAAGACCTAACATACGACTACTTTTACTAGAAGTACCTGCACCTAATGTACCAATTAAAAAAGCAGCAGCACCACCCATCATTACTTCACCTTGTATACGATCTATATCAAGTTCACCACTTTCAGATAGTTGTTGTACTGTACTGTATGTAGTAAGAGTTGGTAATGTAGCAACAGAAGTTGTAATACCTTTAGTTAGTTTAGGTGCAGTTGCCATTAGCTTAGCACCTATTTGTGTAGTTTGTGCAGCTTTAGCAGCCCATCCACCCCAAAACCAAGGTATTAATAAATATGGATCTGCAACTAAAGCATTAACTAATTCACCAGCAAATACTTTAGGCTGACTTTTAATAGTGTTAGCAACAGCTTCAAAACTAAATGGTTCTGTAGATAATGCAAAACCATACCTATTATACATATCACGGTGATAAGCATAGTCTTTACCACTAGTTATACCTGGATTAGATTCTAACCAATCTAAAGATTCTTGTGCTTGTTTAGCTTTAGTTTCACCTGATGCCATTTGATAAGCAGCAACTGGTAAACTATTATATCGCCATAACTCGAAAGGAGATTTTAATGTATTAAAAAAACCAGGATCTTCTTTTGGTTCTAAGTTAGGATTAGCCATAACTTCAAACTCTTTACCAGTGCCAAAGAATCCAGTCTTAACTGTTTCTGGTTCTTCTTCTCTGTATGGTACTAAATTAAACTCTGTAGGTTTTTCAGGTTTTGATTCTTCAAAAGGAACTAATTTAAAGTCTGTACTTGGCTCTGTTGTTTCCTCAAATGGTACTAGTTTAAATTCAACCATATCATTTTAAATTACCAGCTTGTATAAGTTTATTAATCTCTGCAATAACTTGTTCTCTAGTTAAACCAGGATTAGCTTTCATTAGTTGTCCTATATATTGTTCTTGTTGTTCAGCATTTTGTGGTATTGTAATGCCTGATTGTAATGTATCTAAATCAACATTAGGATCTACTGCAGGTGTAACATCTGCTCCAAACCCAAAGATACCACCTTCTCTTAATTCTGGTGAGCTTTGTTGAAATATTCCTTGTTTCTCATATTTATCTACAGTTGTTTTGATTGCAGCATTTAATCCCATTTCACTAATTAATGGTGCTATCTCATTTGCAATTTGTCCTGCTGCAGTAGCAATTTGACTTTGTAAAGATTTATCTACTTTGTATCCAGTACCTGAAGTCATTTCTTCAGGAAAGTATGTACCTTTAATATATGTTTCAACAGACTTAGTTACATTATTTAAGTTATAACCTTTTGGAAAAGGTGATGTTTCTGTTTCTGCTTTTGCTGCTTCAACTGGTTTTTCTTGGTCAGGAAATGTTCTAGTATAACTACCATCAGCTCCTACTGTATATTTAAAACCATCATCCCCAGTTACTTGTTTAGTTGCAGCAGCTTTAGGATTCTTTAATGCTTCTGTTCTTTCTTTAAGATAGTCTAATTGTGCATTATTATAAGCAGCTTTAAATAATCTATCTTTAGTTTTGTTTCTAACTTTAACACCAGCAAGTAGTATATCAGTAATATCACCACCTTTTAATGCTGTATTATGCATTACTAGAGCTTCCATGAATCCTGGTTTACCAATGTTATCAGAAAATTGTGATACTACACCTGATAGTTTACCAAAGAAACCTTCATCTTTTTTAGATCCAGCATCTAATGTAGCAGCAAGATTTTCACTAAGGCTACCTATTTCAGTATTGCCAGTAGTACCAATCAAAGAACTTATATCTGTTTGTGTAGGTGTTTTACTTACATTTGAAATCTGTGTTTGAGGTGCATTAATTTGTTGTGCAAGTAAACTTGGATCAGTCATTTGTCCTGTAGCTTGTCTATACTCTTGAGTTGGACCTAATAATGATTGACCTTGATTTGTAAATCTTGGTGATTGAAAAGGTAGGTTAACATCAAAGTTACCTATTGGTGAGTTATGTCCTGGTTTATGTACCATATAATTATCCTAATAGTCCTCCTAAGCCACCAATTACTGCTCCTGGTCCACCAGGAAATATTTGATTACCCATATATGCACCACTTAAACCTGACATTAATGGATTAGCAGAAGCTCCTGTTGTATATTGAGATGTACCTCTACCTGCAATTGGATTTATCATTGAAGCATATTGAGCTAATCTCATAGCAGGTGATTGTTGTTGATAATCAAATCTAGCAATTTGATCTTGTAATTGTCTACCAGCTAAATCTTCATAAGCTGAACCTACTCCACCTAAGCCAGATATACCCATATTAAATCTTTGATCCATAGCACCTTGAAGTCCTGGTAAACCTGAAGCTCCTGCCATTCTTCTACCAAATGCAGATTCTCTAGCAGTTTGTCCTCTTGCTATATCAGCTTGTGATGCACCAGTTTGTCTACCAAATTGTGCTTCATATGCTTGTTGTTGTCGAGCTATATCAGCTTGTAAAGCTTGTTGTGTTCTACCTAAAGAACCTTCTCGTGCTTGTTGAAATCGATTAAGATCAGCTTCACGAGAACCTAATTCTCTTTGTCTTTCTGCTTCGGCAGCAGATTGTGCAATAGGAGCATATTGTTGTGTAAAGGCTCTAGTAGCTGCACCTTGTGCGCCTGGACTAGTTCCTGTCCTACCCATACCACCAAACTGTGATGCTATTTGACCCATAACATCAGATCCAATTGATGATCTTACATCAGATAAATAATCGCCAGATGAAGTACCTAGTTGATTATAAGCTGGTCCACCAGCATAAGAATCACCAAGACCAATACCCATACGACCAGTATAAGCATTACCCATACCAGCACCTAATGTAGAACCACCATAAGCATTACCCATAGCTCCTGTAGCAGCATCTGTAAGTGTATTTGCAGAGGTTCCATAAATACTAGATGGTGACATTAAATCAAATGATCTAGCTCTTTGTAAGTTTAAAGCATTTGTTGTATCACCAGAAAATGGAATTACAGTTGAATTCGGAAAGTAACTTTTACCAACATCACTTGAGTAAATGTTTTCTGCTTCTTGCATTATATCCTGTAGATATGGTTCTGACGGTGCATATGGGGTTTCAGTTGTTACTTGTGTATTTCCTCCTCCAGATGACATAGGTTATTCCTCCAATTTTTTCTCTAATATATAGTGTGTTATTTTATAGTTTTGATTTTTAAGTAGCTTTGACCAACCTGGTCTAGCATATGTTTCAATATGTGTACAATTCTCTTGTTTAGCATAATCTTCAACAACAGACATTTTATGTTGCCATTGTTTACGATTACGACCAGTTACAATAAATACATTTAAAGCTTTTGAATTTGCTCTTTGTAATATCTTAGTAACTCCACAACCTTGAAAGTTCTGTTTTTTATTTACATTCCATAGTATCCATAATTGCATTTCGCCTTGCAATAATGATTCATAAATATCTTCTACATTAAAATGATTACCAGAATACTTTAATGCTTTATCAATAGAATCTTTACACATAGGAAAAACTTCTTTGATATTGGTAGTAGGTATAAATACAGGTTCGGTCATGTAATTTCTAAGTAACTAGTAATGACGTGTAGTCTATTAGCAGTTGCTGCAGTTGCTTTTAAAATATCTGATTCAGTTAAAACAAGTGTTGCATTATGTCCACCCATACCTTGTATAGTAGACTTAGCTCCAACAAAAGCATCTTTTAAAAATTGAAACGTATCACTACCATTTACTATTGTAAGTGATATACTATCATCATTATTACTATCTTCGCAAATAATAATTGATTTTATAATTATTGTCGATCCTTCAGCTACAGTAATTAATGCAGTAGCATCTGTAGTAGTTAAATCTATTTTAGCATTTTTATAAGTATGAGCCATTATTCATAACCTTCATCAGTATTAAATGTTTTGTAAGGTTCTTTAATTGCTGTTTCATCAAAACCATTTGATAGTTTTTTCCAAAATTCGTCTAATGGATTATGTTCACAGTTTGCACATTTACAAGAAACACAGACACCACCATTACCACAATGACAACTATGTTCACAATTTCTACATTGATCTACGTCAGAAACCATGCAGCTACCTCCTGATTTTCTACATTATGATAACTTACTAATTGATTTACAACATCTTCTGTAACTAGTTGAAACTCATATTGTGATAGTAATGCTCCTTCTAAAGAGTAAGCAGGATAGTTATAAACATATTCTAAGTTTTGTTTACTAGCCATTAAATTAACCTATGTTCAACTTGTCTTAGCACTTCTTTATCAAAACCAGATAAATCTATACCAGCATTGTTGAGGAAATTTTTAGCTATGCCATCTCCATTGTAATCTGCAAATTCTATATCGTTAATAAATATTCTTCTGTTGCTAGTATCTAATGAATATACTACAGGTATTTTATCTACTTTAATAGATTCTAAACTATCTTGTACCATAATAAATTCATTGCCTTCTTTAACAAAATGACTTCCTGCAACTATAACACCTTTGTATTCGTGTATATCATCAATAGGTTCAAATTGTAAAACACCAGTTACTTTACCACCTTTAGTTAAATCACCTAATTGTACGTCTTTAATTTTCTTTTCAGAACCATCTTGCATTTTAATATAAGTATTAGGATCAAAACAAGCACCGCCTGCACCATCACCTGAACCACCAAAACCACCTGAACCTTTTGACTTACCGCCTTTATCCACAGTGCCTCCTGCACCTGGACCTTTATTTTTTGACCCTTTATTTTTTTCTTTTCTTGCTTTTGTAACAGCATCAGTTATTTCTTTTTCTGTTTTAGCTGCTGCTTTAGCTGCTGCTTCTGTGGTTTCTTTAGTACCTTTACCTTTTAAACCTTCTTTACCAATATTTCCTAGTAAACCTAACAATCCTGTTTTAGCTACTGGTCCAGTATAACCATAAGTTGTTGGATTAGTTTCATCACGATTTTCTAAATCTACATTTCTTTGTTCTCTACTGTAGTAATCACTAATAGTATTCGCATCATCAAGAGGACTTGGAGCATATTTTGGATTGTTATAACCAACATAATAACCTAATAAATTAGGATTATAAACTGGATCAGGTATTGGTTTACCAAATCTAAATCCATCTTTACCACCACCACGTTCTCGTTCTTGTGTAGTTGTGCCTACTAAACCAGTATCAGGATCTGCAGGTATTACACCTGCATAACCAGGATCACCGTAATCAATACTTGAATCATAAAAAGCAGCACCACCACCTGCAGAACCATCTGTATCAAGTTGTCCTGGTACTCCAAAGATAGGATTACCATCTGGACCCATTCTAAATCTATTTTGTGCTACTCTACCTGTAGGCGTATCAATAAATTGTTGTTCATCTGTAGGAATATTTTCCATAAATGTTTGATTAGCATTTCCAAATTGTAATGAATTACCTAATAAACCTTGTTGTGTTCTTAACACATTATCTATTGCAGAAGGGTTTCTTGCACTTAATCCTCCATATTGCATGTTTTTATATCTTGCAACTAATTCATCAAAATATGACATTATCTATAACCTTCTTTGATTGCTTCTATATCTATACCTTGTGCATCTGACCACGTAGTAGCTGCAGGTATAGTTAAGTTAAATTTAAAATATCTTGCTGATTTATGAAATGGCATTGTGCCTGTAGCATGTATGCTAGCAGCAGCAGTATTAGAAGCAGTATCAGCAACTCTGTTTCTAAAACTCAATGTTCCTGTAGCAGCAGTAGTATCTACTATAGGTCTTACATGGGTAACTAAAGATCTGTGCAATGGAAATATTTCTGTTTCTCCAGTACCAATTTCAGCTTCTAATGCATCACCATTAAAAGATCCTAACTTATGATCTGTACCAAATGCACCTACTGTTCTTAAGCCACCAATAAATATAGCACTGTCAAATGATACTGTTATTGCATCTATATCATTAGTACCTGATGCTGGATAGTCATCTAGTTCTTCTAAAGTAAATCCAGGTGATAGGTAATCTATAATAACTTCATGTTCTAATTCTACAATAGACCATCTATTACTAGCTATGTGAAATATTAATATCTTATCATTTAGTGTACCAGAGTTATTACCAGTAGCAGAAGGATAAGACCACATAATTAATTTATTTTCATGATCATAAGAAGCTCTTACTCTTTCTCTTAATGCAAACTTAAGATCATTATAGAAAAAACGATCTACTTTATTTGCACCAATAGGTTTAGCACTAGAACCATCAGTAACATAAAAACCATCTTCAGATAAAAAGTAAACCATGTTACCTACTTGGATTACATTCTTACCTTGTACAGCTCCTCTGTTATCTTCTATTCTTCTAAAAGAAAATACTACATTACCACCACGATAATCCATACGAGTAATACGAGACTCTTGAAATATTAATCCAAACTGTCCACCAGTAACTCCTGTAATTACACCACCCTCTGGTAATGTTTCAGAGTCAGATTGGTTAGTACCTACAGTCCATGAAGTAGGACTATTAAAGCTAGACCATTGTACTTTATTTTGTAGCGTTGGTTGAAATCCTGTAACTACAAAATTACCTACAACTGCTGCATGTCTAAATACTGGAGGTGATCCAGCTAATGCTGCAAAGTCTGTTGAACTATCTAGTGTCCATGCTTGTGGTGCATCATCACCATTAAATGCAATAACAACTTCACCAAATCTAATAAAATCCCAATAGGATTCAGCAGGATAACTAAAGGTAGTACCGCCACTTTCATCTACAAAAGCATTAGATGTTAATTTATATAACTTAGTAGCGTCACCTGCAAATATAGATACAACACCACTATCAGACTTAAATGCTTTACCACCTTGCGCTCTAGCAGTTAACGCATTACTTGAAGTAGCAGCTATACTATTAAAAGGTCTATAACTGTTTACTGCAGGAAATACATTCCTTGCTTGTGTAGCACCAGGATTAGCATGGTCTGGCAAATCTGGAAGCCATTCTCCAAAAGGTAATTGCATTAATCTACGTTATCAAAATTGTTAATATTAATACCTGATCTTTGAATCAAAGGCGTACCATTATATTTATCTAAATCATCTGCATCTTCTACTTGTTTAATAGCAGATTCATATTGTGTTTTAAATTGTACAACAGTACCTTGATCCATACCACGAATAAATGTACTAGCAAAATATAATGCACCATAAAGGTAAACATCAGGATGACTAGTAAGAATATGATTAGTTGTAGTAGTACTATCAATAGCATCAAAAGCTTTATAAAAAGATAGTCTTGCTGTTTGTGCTGTATCAGGAACTGGACTAAATCTAAAGTTAGTACCTTCTACTGAGTAAACTCTAGGTGTGCCTGAATTATTAATACCTTGTGTATTAGCTTGATGAAAAGGAGTCATTAGTTGTAAAGCTTTATCAGGTGAAGCACTAGTAATAATAAAACTTCTTACTTGCAAAAAACCAGTTGGTAGTGCTTCTGTTTCTGAATCAATAGTAAATGCAGTATCTACATTTTCCATAGCTCTTATTCTTAATCTACGATTAAAGTCTGCTTCAGTAAGATCTATAAAGTCATCTATCTCTGTAGTCAAATCATCACGTGCTAAGAAATTAGCAATAGCTGTTTTTAAATTTGCATAATTGTTTAAAGCCATTATAACCTTTTACTTCCTGT
>Ga0209337_1002381_pt1 | contig 13642 bp, 22 predicted proteins | sample LinPmetageLP53_FD_184044 | JGI IMG/M metagenome (GOLD analysis project Ga0209337, IMG submission 184044) | Marine viral communities from the Pacific Ocean - LP-53 (SPAdes) (version 2) | ecosystem: Environmental > Aquatic > Marine > Oceanic | place: Pacific Ocean | collected 2010-02-08
TTTTATCAAAACGATTTGTGTATTCAGTGAGTAATGCTTGTGCGTGAAGAGCCAACCAATTAAAGTTGGCACGATTATCTCCCGCCCAAATAGTGCATGGGTGATGTTTGTACCCACCCTTGTATGGTGTGCCACTCTTGGTCAATGGCATCTGCTCATCAGTAGCACCATGTCTACGCAAGGCTGATGCCATCATTTGTGCTGATTCCGTTACCATTTTCGGTACTCTTACGCAGTCCATTGCTTGTGCTGCTTTTACTGGGTCGTTGTCTAATACGAATATATTCATTCTTGCCACCTGTAACCATTATCATAAAAAACATCTACATCTATACTTTGCTCTTGAGTAGCACCACATTTTCTACAATATACAACAGCACACAAATCAAACTTGTCAGTAGTGTATTCTTGTTCGAGGTTAATGTGTACTATTTTAACATCAAACACTTTAACAACAATATTTTCAATATTTACATTCTCATGCAAGCATACATTCTCGTCTAGGTATTCTTGCCCTCTTCCGTCTTCACTCATTTACATTCCTCGCATTTTCCTCTTCTGTCATGACCCCATTCTATTTTAGCATCACACCATCTACAAATTAATCTATTTTTCATTTTAATCAACCTTCTATACTTAATTTGTTTATATAGTCCAAGTTCTTATTGGTTTTATATCTAGCAATATCTAAATCATAACGCACTTACGGCATGTCATGAGTGAAGCGTTTGAGATTGCTTGGACGTTACTCAAATCGTTTCAACCTTCTGAGGGTAAGTTTCTCGGCTCAGGGGCAAATCAATATGTATATGGTAAAGATGGCGACCCTAATGTTACCAAAGTAGGTAGCGCAAGCACAGCAGATGAAACGTACTTTAATGAACTGTTGAAACCAACAGGACTATTCGCTGGACAGAAATTAATACCACAGACACTACCCTTTGACATGGAAATAGAATCTAGGTTTGGTAATAGTAGTCCTATACTATCTGAACAAGTAAGGGGCATTCCATATCCCGATGACGAAAATCATACTCAACACATGGCTGATAGTAGAAGAAACATGATGCGAATGTACGATAATCCTGAGTATGGTGCTTTACTTGAAGCACTTGGTCTTGCAGACCTTAAGAGGCCGAACTACATGAGAGTTAATGGTAGTGATAAAATACATGACCCGATGTTCTATGGTCCTACAAGCCCCCCTAAGTCATCACCTGAATATTATTCTGATTATATGGCAAGAGGTACACCACGAAGATTCGATTTGGATTACTCAATCCCTGATGAGTTGAAGGAAACCTTTGCTCGTAGGGTAGATGAAATGCCTTTTGATGAATACGTACAACCTGTCTTTGATTCCGAAGTACCCATGAGTTCTGCTCAAGAAGGTCTTCTCCGAGATGAAATTGATAATAGAGGAAAAAGGGTTAACTCTATTCTTGGTCAGATTGGCGTGAAGCGTTGAAAGCATCTACGTGTGGCCCGCCTCTAGGGTATGCATCTGCAATCAGATGGCTTATGCCCGACTCTCCTTTCTGCTTGAGGAATGTACCACAGTGCTCTATCTCGCTTTCATCTCTCGCATGAGTAGTAGCGTTAAGATTGGCTCGCACAACATCCCACATGAAAGTAGCGATGTGTTTTTTGAATATCTCCTCATCATCACCAAACAGACGCATAATACCGTCAGTCATAGTAAGAAAACCTTTCAGATTCTTAGTCCAATAGTGATTCTCTGCATCATATATATCTTCTAATTCAGTCATATCAACCACTCTTACTTAATTTATTTATATAGTCTACTAGAAACAGAGGTGAGTTAGATTCTACTTGCTGTTTCTTCTCTAGTCTGTGTTGCTTTTGCTTTTCTGTATTGATGTGTGCTTGCTCTCTATGTGATACACGTAGTGTTTTACGTCTGCTTAGTTCTTCTAGGCAAGCAGGGCATCTAGGTAGTGTACGTGCTACTCTATCATCCATGAATCGTTCAGGCCATACCCTACTTCGTTCACGACAGTACACTTCACCATCACCATTAGTCATGTGCATTACTGTGGGCTGCCATGTACTCATTTCTTTCCCTCGTATCTAACATGTGTCTTAGGTAGTTTGTGTGTACGTCTACTCATCATGTTCTGTATAAGCCCTACTACGTTGGCTGCGCCCTTGTCAAACCTATCCTCTGTTACCTTATCAGTAGCCATAGTGCTACGTAAGTCACGAAGGTCAATCCTTTCAGTAACATGTTTTAAGATTTCATATTCAGCGTGTGTTACGCTCGCCGCTCTCTTTCCGTTCATTCATTTCCCTCTCATCTTTCATCTCTGATACCAGTTCTCTTAGTATAGGTATCAACTCTTCTACTTGTTGTTCAGTCAACCTAACCCCATGTCTTGTGAAGTTAGGTGGTGTGTTACCCATGTTCATTATACGTAGGTCAACCCATTGTTTACCGTAGTAGTCTATGCCTCTTAGGTACAAGACACCCTTGTTGTCTTTCCATTTACCTTCCATACTGGGTGATTGCCATTTGATAGCATCACTCATCGTCATCACCGTATATTTCTAAGACGTATTCCTCTGTCTCAATTATGGCTATTGGCTTGCGAGTATCTTTCTCGCTCATTCCTCTTCGCCCCAACTTAACTGTTGACAATATGTGCCCCACATCCATGGAGGTATTTTGACGACTCTTTCACTATGACTTTGGTTTCCTCCAATGTGTATACTACCTACTCCAACACCACTTGTGTGCCCTTTATGCATGTCTATATCCTCAATCATCTCTTCGCGGCTTAATGCACAGAACTCAAACTCAGATGTTCTAAAACGCATGAAGTATTTGTCACCCATCAAAAGATGATAGTCGTCAGGGTCTATGCTCAAATGCTCACCCGTATTAGGATTAAGCGGTCTGTACGCCCATATCTGTAACGTAGTAGTTTCACCATTGTCTAAGAGTATCTCTTTGTCTTCGATGTACTCAGGCCATACATTCTCTAAATCCATATCAACTAAACGTGTGTCGTCTGTATCAGCCCATTGTTGCGCCATCTCACGCTTCATGTGTAACTCTTGAGCGTGCGCTTCATGCTCGCTAGTAGGCGCTGGGCGCATTATTGCTTCATCGTCTATCATGTTTATTCCAATATCCCACAACAAAGTTTTCATTCGTGTGTGACCACTCTCTACCGATTCATCATCAATCATGTGCGTTAAACGCCATGTTTTATCATCTTCTTTGACGTAGGTAAGGCCACTGCCCTCAGGCATCCACATGCCTCCTACGCTCACGTCTGCTGTATGTTGTCTTAGCCATTCTACCAATTGTTTGTCTTGTTCATTCATCTTCTTCACCTACACATTTTTTACACAGAGTAACCATTCCGTCATCTGTCTCTACTGTCTTCCACAACCTTCCGTACTTAAAGCAAGCGTTGCATGTACCTATCTCTCTGTTCATTCTCATTGTACCACAATGCCCATCGCTTCTTGTGGAGTAACGTAGTCTGCTAGGTCAATAGTACCGTCTACAACATCTCTCATCAATGAGTGAACTGCTTGTAATCTTGTATCTAATGCACCCATAGCCAAAGCACTACCCTCTAAGATAGCAGCACCAGTACCGCTTAGTTTAGATGGGCCTCTCCATGTAGGCTTGTGTGTTAGTACACCAGTAAGTACATTGTAAGCATGGAATGCTGTACCAACAGACTCACCCTCAACCTTAACGAACTCTGCCTCAGGTTGTGACCAACCCATCATAGATGCTCTGAATCCATATCCACTTGTTATGTTGTAGTCTTGGATTACTTTGCTACCCTTACCAAACACAGGTTTAGCGTTAGGTAGTGTGAGTATCTTCCTGTCTTTAGCGGCTACTAGTAGTCTCTCAAACATTTCATTGTCCATAGCAAAGTCGCTCATTAGTTCGACTTGTTCTAGTTCAGCCTCTACTTCTTTGAGCATACTTGAAATAGCGTTGCTTAGTAGTCTGAAATCAATCTTACCTACACCGCCTTTTGTGTGTCTGAGTGTCATAAGATTCTTTGACCTCGTAGTTACCATACCGTTTGTACAGGCAAGTCTTTCTGCTACACCGCTGATTTTGAATGAGCCACTACCATCTAGGCTAGTGTGTATAGTAACCCCGTAGTTGTATAAGTCACCCACTTGTTTCTGTCTTGTTCTGTCGTTCTTGTCAACAGTTGTTTTGATGTTGATGTCCATACGTGCTTTCTTACCAAAATCATAACATGTAATTTTAGCATCCCATCCCTCATTGTTAGCATGTTCTAGCATAGGTAGGAATACATCTGTATAAGATGCAATAGCATAGCGGCTTGATACAGCCCCAAGTATTGCACCTGCTGGTTGTTGTTCTGTTCTTACGTTAGGATTCAATATCATAAACAGGTTAGGCTCACCTCTGTAAGCATCTGTTACTACGTATCCTCCGTCTTCTATACCCTCAGGGTGGTCTACTATGTTCATTACAGCAGGTAGTACATAAGGCTCAAAGTCCCATTCACAAGTAGTTTTGGTTCTCCCTCCTTTCTCTAAGAAGGCATAGCCTTCACCCTCTGCATGTTGCATAGCGGCAGTCTCTATTTCGTGTGTTGTCCACACTGGCGTCTCATCATTTACTTCATTCATATTATTACTCATATTCATTCCTCTGTTTTAGTTATCCTTGTTTACTTAATTTGTTTATATAGTCCAATCTTTCTTTACGCAAAGGTAACGTCAGGTTCGTCTATGAAGTCTGTTACATCTACGTCATCCATCATTTCCGTTGGTATTGCTACTAAGGGTGAAGGTAATTGGAACAACTCTTCCATCTCCCATAGTCCGTGGTGTGCACCTTCATACGCTACACGGCATAGCGCAGGTGTTGATTTGCTATCTTGTATAAGAGGCATTATGCCCTTGATTTTTATGTAGAACCTAGCAGGTTCGTCGCCTATATGGAGTTGTAATGCACTAATGAAAGATACAGGTACATCCCACCTTGTGGCTAACTCCATGCATAATAGATGATATGTAATCGTGTCAATGACATCTTCCATATCACATGGCACTGCTAGTTCAGCCCAGCCTGTGTGTAAATATCCGTACTTACCATGTAAGTCTTCTGTGTTTAGTTTAGCCATCCTTCTATGTGCTATTACTTGTGCTGTCATGGGTGGTATAACTATCGCCTCGTTACCTATACGTTCACTTAATTTGGTAAGCACATTGCTTATCTTATCTAGTATCATAATATCACCAACCTCTCTCGATGATGTAGTAAATCATGACCTACGAAGTACGCTGACACAAAGAAAACTAATGAATGTAGTGTGACTAAAGCCATTGTACTGAAAGCCTCTTCTGTATATGCTACACCTATTTCTGTTAAATGTAGTAAGCCCTCACCTAGTAAGAATAACTGTGTCAATCTACCTGTATTATTTCTAATCTTCATTTATCATCACCCCTACTGTATTCCAATAGTGTATCACCATCATCACCAGCATACTCCATGAGTATTTTGTATGCACAATCTAATTTGTGATACGCTTCTAACGCCTCATCTTTATTGTCGTACTTCACACACTCACTCGCCATAACATCATTAAGTGTTAACGAAGCATATGCCTCAGATTCATCATCCCAATGATGCCAAATGCGTATTTCATACACAGGTTTTGTTTCACTTAAGTCAATCATTCTATCATCTCCTTGTTTTCCAACCTGTCTTTTATAATTTCAAAATAACTTTCCGATATTTCTATTCCCAAATAATTTCTATTCAACATTTTCGCCGCAACCGCCGTTGTTCCGCTACCCATGAATGGGTCAAAAACCAAATCATTAGGATTACTGCTTGCTTTGATGGCTCTTTTAACCAATTCTAACGGCATTTGACAAGGAAACCCTTTGATTCTTTCATTAAATGTTCCCGCAATACGAGATATTTTCCAAACATCGTCAGGAACTTTTCCTTTGGGGTTGGCTCGTTTGTCGCCCATTTGCATTCTAACTGAAGGCACTCTTATATCATCAATGTTGAAGGTAAAGTTTTTTGCATCCTTCGTGAAATAAAAGACGTGTGCGTGTGACCTACTAAACTTCTTTCTTTGATTTTGTCCAAAACCATAATACCAAATTATCCAATTTCTAAAAGAAAAACCTAATTCTTTCAGAATAATGTTAATTTCTGCGGCATATTCATCACCAATAACTATATACATTGAACCTGTTTTTTTGAGAATCCGATAACATTCGCTTAACCAAAATCTGCACCAAAGCAAATAATCATCATCAGTTTTGTTATCATCATAAGTGTCGTAAGTAAATCCTATGTTGTAAGGGGGGTCAGTAAAAATCAAATCAACACATTCATTAGGAAATCTTTTCATTTCCTTCACGCAATCTCCTTTTATGATTTTATCAATCATTCAATCACCTCTACCTATTGGTTCACCGCAATTACATTTTGTAAGACTACAACAAGTGTCACCATAACCTGCATAGTGTCTACATTCTTCATCACAAAACACTTCAATACGAGTAGACCCTCTTCGATTTCCTTTGTAACCAATGACAGAAGTATTTGTCTCGGTATTACATCTGTAACAATATGCTTCGTTTTTGTCTGTGTCAATCATTCAATCATCTCCTTCCATGTTTCCGGTAAGCCCAAGCCTTGCTCAAGTACTTTCATCATTTCAATATGGCTCTCACCACGTTGAATCATTTCATCTAATGTTGTAAGAACATTGTGTTGCTTCTTGTTTTCTTCACTCAACCGCTTGTAATCTTCTAGGATAAGTGGTGCGTCTGCTATCAGATTCGTGGTAGCATTTGCTCGCTCTATGTTTGCATTCAACACATCATCGGCGGTCACCCAAAACCTAGCAAAGTAGTTGTCAGTGTAGTGTCCTTCGTATTTCTCTGTGTCAATCATTCATCATCACCTTCCTTAGGAATCCAACATGATACATAATCACCATAACGAACAAGGTAGATGTCACTCTCGTCAATACCCATTTCTTCCACTAGGTGTTCCACGTTCAATTCCCATCCGCTTGACGACCACATAACGTAGCCCTTAGCAGGTGGGCTGAGTTTGTCTCTCATCTCCCATATGTTTACATCAGAAATATATCCATCACGAATTGGCATCCCTTTGTAGTGCTTACTCACGCAATCACCCCATTCTTAGCGACTATCATCCACGCTTGAGCCAAATCTGCATACTCATCATCTCTTACAGTAAAGACAGTACCACTCATCATATGTATATCAACAGACGCTGAGTAATCTGTTTTGGTTATCGCTATGACATCAAGTAGATTGAGTATTGTCAATCCGCTTTGGGTATCAATTTCTATTATGCTTGTATCTATTTTTTGTTTCATTCTTCTTCGCCCCTTGTTATGTATGGTGTACCTTTTGTTTCCTCTATTAGCCCCGCCTTATCTGCAAAGACTAGAAGAGATTGAATACTTTTAGACATAGGGTGTAGGTTCATCACCGCACCATTAGGATGGTTTGCTATATCAGTAGATGGTATGAACATCTGACAAACAGAGTTACTATACCTGTAAATCCTAAATGGTATGTACATAACGCTATCTGATGCTGCTGATTTAAGACATGCCTCTTGTTCATTTAACCACATACTTACGGCAGGTGTTGACCTCATCTTCACTGCAATACCATAGTCTCTACCCATCTGTACATCTTTTGATATACCTTGAATGTGTACTCTACCTTCATCGTTCATGCACTTTATTTGTAATCTACTTTCCATTTTAATCAACCTTTAATACTTAATTTGTTTATATAGTCCAACTTCTTATTCACTTTCTTCACCTGCTAGGTTCGTTGGTGTTGCCGGTAGGTCAGGATTTTCTACTACCATGAATGATATAGGATACCACTTACCCTCATACTTCACATCCACAGAGTTACCTTTCTCTCTGTATTCTTGTTCATGGTGTAGTATGTGCATTAGTTTACTAATGTCGGTATTAGGTATCATCTCTGTTGGATGGCACATCATATCTGTATCCAAACATTGTATTGTTCTGTACTCATCACCATACAACTCATCGTCTACCTTCGTAAGATGATACTTAGTATACAGGTCTTGGCTTACTCTGTGCCACTCATAGATACCTATATCTGCACAGTAAGTCAGTGTCCAATCCTTTACCTTAGATGGCTTAGGTGTATTCTCTCTCTTAGATGACTTGCGTAACTTCTTAGGTTTCTTCACTTGCTTCTCTTTCTCTTCTTCTATACGTAGTAACTCATGTACATCAATCTCAGTGTCGTACAATCCTTCCCACATATCGTTGCTTCTAGAGTTAGATACTGATGACTTACCTATTGCTATTCCACATACGTCTGCTATGTACTGCTGTTGCACTTGGGCTTCTACTAAGTGATTACAAAACAAACTCCTGACATGTTGTATAAGTTCGTACGCATCTACCCATGACCTCTCGGCAACTGGTGTAAGATAGTGTCTAAGTATAGCAACTTGAACACCTGTACGACCATGACCACCCATGCACTGTGTTGACACTGACTTGACACCCTTCACCTTGATGTCATCAATAAAAGATAGCCACCAATCTTTACCTAGGTTACTAGGTATACTGTAATCAGGCCAGTCTATTTCTATCACAATAGGTGTAGCACCTATGTCTAGTTTACCACTACATGACCAACCAACAGGCATGACATCTCTAGTCCTAGATGTTTCTATGACACCTATCGGGCCAAGTGCTACGTCGGGCATCTTTGACATCATATGCCATCCACCGTTTCTGTTAGTTCCACCAGCATATACATCTATACCGCTAGCCGTAAAGACTAGTTGGTTTCCTGTATGACAATCCATTCTTTTCATTCTACTTCCTCCTTCATTTCATTAAATATGTGTAACACTTTATCTGTCCACTCTTTACTCTCACTCATTTGATTCTTTACAAACTTAGTGAGTATGTTACTTAGTTCAGGAAACACAGGGTCTTGATTGTTCAATCCCTTCCATGCCTCTAACCATTGTCGTGGTGTAATTTTATCATACTCCCTATCCCTTAACATCTGTACAGTAGCATAAGACATCACTCCACTCTTCTCTTCTCCTTGTGCAAAGAATATCTCAGGGTACTCAGGTGTTAAGAGTAGACCTGCTATGTCTTTACCGTAATGTAATTTCATTACTACCACGTCGTGCTTCTTACATGTTGCACAGTTTTCTAGTCCACATGGTATGAAGTTCTCTTCATGAGAATATTTGTTATCTAAGTGTAGGTATGACTCACCACACATCACCGCTGCCTCTCTTAGATATTCAGGTACATTCATCGAGTCACCTATGAAATTATTTCTCCAGTAGGTAGGTGTCTTTGTATTCATGAACTTGAATAATTCAGTCCAACTATTAACAGGTCTTGCTACCATGTAGTTACCCTTACTCTCTACGAAAGAACGTGTTATCTCAAACGCTCTAAACATATCTGTGATTGCTGACGGGTCGTGAGAGAACAAACCTGTTTGTATCTTAGTACCATCTGATGACTCCTTAACATGCATACTACTGTAATCAAAAGCCTTCTTACTAAGGAACTTACCATACAGGAAGCCACCGTTGTGTTCAGCATTCTTAGCAGAGTTCACTGCACCTAACAACACTTTGAGTGTGTCTGAGTTACCATCTTCTTCAAACTTAATTATAGCATCACACAATGTGACTCCTCTGTCACAACATTCAGCCCATGCTTTACCGCCGTATGCACCTGACCATCCTGTCTTGAACTGCTTACTAGTCCATTGTAGTGCTAGTTTTAGTTCATCGTAATTCAAATCTAGGTGTTCCATCATAGCATAGTAATGTTTTCTACTACCTGTCGTACCACTTGGTGTAGCATAGAACTGACCTGATATATCTTTCCAGTTGTTTGCACCCATCATCGCTGTGAGTGTAGGCCAAGTATCAACAGTCATGTTCTTCTTCAAACTGTACCCATGTCTTAGTTCACCTAGGCTTAGTCCTAGTATTGCTTTAGCCATCCAACCAGCAAACCCACCTGCTAAGAAAGCGGTGTGCTTACCGTTAGTACCTGTACCTGCCCATTGATGAAAGAAGTGTGCAAGCCAACCTTGTTGTCGTTGCCAATTAGTTTTACTGTGTTGTAATCCCGCACTAAACTGTGATAGATAAGTAGGTGAACATGGGTCGTAAGGTTGTGGTTTGATAGACCAACTAGGGTCTAGTGCACCCCAACATGGTGAGCCTTCTGTCCACCTCTCCCCTATGTTTACTTCACCTACTACGTATGGTATACCGTGTTGTCTAGCATGAGCACAGATATGTGAGAGTAGTGAACCATTTGGTTCTGATATAACATACCCATCAGGACACTTCTCTTTAGTGATGAACTCTTCTAGGTATGCTACTGATTCAAGACCACTAGCCACCCATACCTCTTTGCATTCTATTCTACCATCAGGTATAGCAACGTGTACATCTGCTGTGTGTACCACACCTTTGACAACGTAGTTGAACGGTGAGCCAATGATTGGATGTGGTGGTGACCCTCTAATCTGTGTTAGGAAAGCGGTATCTGTTGCATTTCTTACCTCGTTGAAGTTAGGTGTACCACCATAAACAAACTCTAATTCATATGTACCATGCTCATGACCTATCGTTTCCATGTGTTCTGTCAAGGTAGATTCACTAGGACTCATCAAGAAGTATACGTTGTAACCATGTCCAGCGGTGATACCATCGTGCCCTACACCAACAGAAGCATACTGTTGTGGTGCTAATACGCATGAAGTTGTCGCAGGTATGAAGGGTTGAAGTATTAAACAACCATTAGGGTCTTCCTTTTTCATGACATCAACTAGATACTTCCACTGTGCTCTAAGGTCACTCTGTTCTACCTTGAGTGATTCAAGTACACCATGTCTAGCAAACTCAGGACAAGCACGTAAGAAACTAACTTCACCTGTTCTTTTGTATGCTGCGTTAATTACATCGAAGCCATCTTCTAACAGTATCAATTCTGTATTAGGTGCAACCCAAGGTGCTTGACCTGCTTTGTATGACCTGATGTATCTAAGTAATGACTTAGCCTTCTGTGCTACAACCCTATCTATACGTTCAACTGTGACCGTATCTGTTAGATTGTTAGGTGTATCACCTTGAGTCATCTCTTCTACCGCAGACTCAAAGAGAGCCTCAAACATCTTTGATACATCTTGCTCGTCTTCCATATTCATTCACTCTCCTGTGTTGTTTCTACTGGTTTATTGATTACTTGCATTGTAGGACAATCAAAGTGCTCTAGTTGTTCTTTGGCTTTTTTGTACTCTTGTGGTGAACCAAAGCAGATATGTTTGATACATTCAGCGGGGCTAAGTAAATCCTCAGGGTCTTTCTCTAGTGTCATCTCTATATCGTGATGCTCATTAGTTAAAGTAAATATATCATCATCATGTACTATCGCTTCACCCTTAGATGCATCCCAGTGTATTTTAGTGCTGTTAGCACCACACTTAGTAGCCATCATAGGTATGTATGCCTTGAACTGTATCGCTTCTGCTTTAGTTAAGAATCTAAACGGAAGTTTCGTAGCAGAATAGTATGAACCACCTACTCTAAGCATGTATGTAGTAGTGTCTAACTCATCAGCAGGTAACCATTTGAACTTAGCAACTTCGTGACCAAAGGACTTACGTGATGCATACTTAGTATACTTCCACCCATTAACTATGTCGTTGGCTTTACGATTCTTCTTGCTAGTATTTGCTATCTCTGATTGCATAGAAGTAAGCCAAGCCCACTCTTTCCAACAGTATGTAGCAGTGTTACGCTCACCTGTCTTACTGACTATGTTATTATTTCTAGCAGTCATACGTCTAAGTGATGCGTTTATTTGTTTCAGTACAAGTTTAGTATCTACTGTATTGGATAGTGTTCTACTCACATTACTCCAAAGAGTTATTCTTGTAGGTGGTGTATATTTTAACTCAATGTTAATCCCATTTTTATTCCAACCATCATGTACAGCAGCCTCTCCTTTCTCTCTTGACCATAGTTGTATGAACTTATCATTACTATCCTTTACCATAGCCCAAGTAGTCAGTATACCCTCATTGCTATAATGAGTGAAGATGTTGTGATGATTACAGACTTCATCGCTTGCAATACATTCACCCATAGTCTTTGTAGACCTATACCAAGCACGTGGTGTACAAGACCAAAGAGTAACACCATGTTCTGCTTCTATACTATCTCTCTGCTCTCTCATAGATGGGTCATGAATATCATTCCAAGAAGGTAAGGTTTTAACTCGTAAACTGTGTCGCTTGTCAACATTATCTGTGAAAGTTATAATACCATCAACAAGTTCTGTTTTGTTTAGTGTTATATTATACCCAGTTATTTCATCATGACCACATGTGAAAGCATTAGGGTCAGGAACTTTACCATACGCAACCTTCTGCGACATCATTACTGATGCCATTTTAGTGTACTGATTTATCATATCTCTACTAGTCAGTTGTGCATTTGGCCCTGCCGCTGCTAAGGTATATGCTACTGCTGCATCCATAGGCCAACATTTGCCTATGATTTGCCCTGTCTTTCCTAGAGCATGTGCTGTGACTACATCGTTATCTGTAAAGTTAACATGCTTGTCTACTATACCTGCCTCTTGGAATCTCTCCCACGTCTGCCATCCTTGTCTTTCTCCACTCATTATATCAACTCCACTTTATCTGTCATCATACTTCTTCCCTCATTCATTGTAGTTACTGTGTCCTCAACTTCTGTCACTAAACATCTATCCATAACATGCTTAGGTAAAGGCCATGCACCTGTATATGAAATCCTATATGTTTTTTGTAGTGTCTCTCCATCATCTTCCCACTTGTAATAAATATCTCCATTATATGCAACTACTGGCATATCTCCTTCTCTTTTCCAACTAGCATGATTACTACTCAGTCTATCACTACGATTTATATTAAGCATAACAATATCTATTTCGCTAGACTTACAGTCTAATTGTTGTGCTACTATGTTAGTTATTAGAGGGATGTCATTTACATAATCCCATCTATAAGATGAACTCGTAGACGCACTCACACCCATACCACCAAGATATAAACTCACTTTGTTATAGAATACATCTTCACTTGTGTCATATATAGATTCAGTTTGATAATCTAAATTACTACCTGTGCTTAACACATAGATATTATCCTCATATCTGAATCCCATTATATTTCTTTCATCACTAGAAGAGTAGTATCCTGTACCACTCTGTGCACTAACTTCTTTTTCTTTACCTGCTACATCTTTCACTTTCATTTTATTTCTCTCCTTTTACTAACCTTAATACTTAATTTGTTTATATAGTCCAAGACTCCATTCTCCATTTTAGTACCAGTCAATCTTAGCATGTGATTGGTGACTATCATCTTCTGACTATCTATCATGTACATGTGTATCATTCACTCTACCTCCTTATCAAACTCAGCATCCCAAGGGTCTTCAGTTGTTGTATAATCCCACGGTCGTCCTTTACCACACTCACAATCATCATCTTCACATGAACCATCCTCA
>Ga0209337_1002383_pt1 | contig 13640 bp, 7 predicted proteins | sample LinPmetageLP53_FD_184044 | JGI IMG/M metagenome (GOLD analysis project Ga0209337, IMG submission 184044) | Marine viral communities from the Pacific Ocean - LP-53 (SPAdes) (version 2) | ecosystem: Environmental > Aquatic > Marine > Oceanic | place: Pacific Ocean | collected 2010-02-08
TTTTCACAGATTGGGATTTGTTTGCCGCAACAGATTGGTTCTGTTTCGATACTACAACTCGTACTGGTATGACAGGTGCAGCGGTATCTGTAACCGACCCATACAAAAAAGCATATCTTGGTAGTGGAAGATTAACTAACGCATATTTCCCAAAAGGAAACTTGGACGTTGGAAGTACCGCTTTCGCAATCGGTCACTGTATGCTAACTTATGATATGGCAAGTCCATCAGTTGATGCTAAGTTAGGTGAAAACGACCCAGTAATCAATTTACCTCACGCCTCTGAAAGAATAATAATTACAACAGAAACGAAAAAGATGGATAGCGCAGCAATGCCATTTCGTTCCTTTGAATTAAATCCAGAAGGTAGACCAACAGACGGCTCCGCTGCGGGTAATTATACGTCAGATTATTTACCACCATTAAGAACAATCACTACTGACGATTTAGTTAATATAGAAAAAGGCTTGATACAAGAGCCAGTTGGAATGGAAGCAATTAGAGATGCATGGCGAAAGACAATGGGTAACGAATTAAGCGTAGCAACATTCGCTGCTTTACCAAACGTTGGCGCAAACGATAAGCCAGGTACATACGGTGTAAGAGACCCAAACAATCCACTGCGTTATACAATCAATACAGACTATGGAACATTTAGTTACCCATTTACAATTGCAATATTTAGCGTACCACAACACCATATGGGACCCGTTTTGAAGTACAGTACAGAAGTAGATGTTAATGATAATTACAAACCAGTTGGACCAACAGCAGACAAACCAGGATATATTGGAACAAGAGATATAAGATTGGTTTATCAGACACCATTCGGAGAAGTAAATAGTTCAGTAATTAGTCTAGACAAACAAATTCAACGCCAATTAGATACTGTTCAGTTAGATGAATACGGAAACCCAGTAGTTACAGATGGAACAACAGATGTAAGTAATGAAGGCGGACTCTTTGACCAACAAACAGAAGAAGGTGGAATTGACGAAGGTCGATACACCGAAGACGAGCAAGAAATATTCACAGAAAGAACTTTTAAGAATTGGATGTATAATGAGTTAATGAACAAATACGGCAATGTAAGATTTACCGATACATCATTCAAGGCTTACTTTAGATTCTGGAATAAAGATTACGTTACAGGAAGAATGTTACTCGAAGCAGGGTATCAGATACCGGGTGTAGATTATGAAGCATATCGCCAAGAGGCTGCTAGACAAGGAATAACAATGGTGACACAACAAACCGACGCAGAGTCGCAAGACGCGCAAACTGCAAACATTAGTTTACCTAATTCTGGTTTAGCAGGATTCCGTGGCTTTACCGATGCATCCGGTTTTACAATAACAGATGTAACCGCCAAGTGGGGTGCAATAGGTTCTGCAAGCCCACGTTACACCGGAGATATCGGGATGTCCATGGTACCATACGCTGCAGACGTTGCTGGAGAAGAGATGGGTTATATGGCAATGAGTAACTTAGATGGTGTTAGTGACTTGGGTAGTGCAACCAACTTAGGGGTATCAATTCCCAACATTGGGGGCGACGGATTATTAGATGGAGTGGGAGATGGTAGCAGATATGCAGGTGCAGGTCTCGGAGCAGGTGCATTGGTAGCCGGAATAGGTCTAGCAGGCTCGGCTCTTATGTTCGCATCAGTCTCTTCTGGGAATAGGTCTAGCAGGCTCGGCTCTTATGTTCGCATCAGTCTCTTCTGTACAAGCGATAAAAATAAGAAAGGCAACAGAGATAGGACTCAAAAAGGCTACAGATTTAATTCCAAGTAAGAGTTAGTCTGAAGCAACACACTCTTAACAAACCACCTAGTGCGGATAGACGATGGTAGTCAGTCCTGACTTTGCTGATAGAGTTATTTACGACTTCAAGGAGAAGTCTAAAGAAATCATCGATGCATATTCATTAACCCACTTAAGAGGAACAGCCGCAATGGATTCTGTTTCAAAATTAGGAGTAGAGTTCATTACATTAGCACAAGGGAGTTCACTAAATCAAACAATGACTGAATCAATGTTAGAGTCAGAAAAAAGATTATACTTGAAAACAATTGAGCAAAAAGTGCTGGAAGTTTCCAGAAATCAAAGTGCTACGTTAAACGGAATTGCATCAGCACACGCGGCAAGACCACCAGTGCAAGATGCCAACTGGGATAGAACAATCACATCTGTTGCTAGAGAAGTAGACAGAATCGCAGTAAAAAACGCAGACTTGATGAATATGTTGCCAAAACAACAACAGCAAGTTATGGACGGTATGTTTTCAACAGTTGTCGACCAAGTTAGATTTAGGCATAGCAGAGACCCTTCTGCACAAAGCGCAATGAATGCAGAAAAAGCATCAATGAAGGAATTACGTAAAGTAGAATCACACTTAGAGAAAGTTAGTAAAAATGCTTTAAAAACAAAGCAAGATATGATTTACAACGATTTTAATGAGCAACTAGGACGCTATATGACATCTTTTTCACAACTTCGCAAAGCAATGAAGCCTGCGGAAGTAAAGGCAGCAAATGCACAAATATCTTCAATCAAAGCAATGATGCGAGAAATAAAAACCAACAGAAGATTGGTTAGTGACCAAGAGTTATTGAAAGCACATATTGGTGCATTACAAGACCAATTTAGAATACTAAACGATATGGAAGGTAGTGTTAGTGAAACAGTTTCTGCTGTTGCAGGCATATTTGGTTCAACACATAGAAGAACAAACAAAAGAAACTTTTCATTCGACGGGTTCGGTGCAATGGTATCAGCAGAAGAAATCGCTAACAAACATCCAGAAAGAACAAATCCGGCACACATTCGTTCAATGCAGTATTTTATGAATCAAGGGCAAACATTTGAAGAAGCACACGAGTCAGCAATAGCATATGGGTTCGAACCCGATGGCGGAGTAATGGCAATGGATTTAGACCGCAGAGTAAATTATCTCGGACAAGTACCAGCCACTGATGCAACAGCAGCGTCGCACACAATCGTAGAACAGTCGGACATTAGAAAAGGAGCAAACTCTGCTGGCATAGTATTGGGTGGCGGATCCATTCTTCTCATCGCAGGTGTGGTTGGTCTGGTAGCATTATCAAGTAGGTGAACAAAATGAATTTTATAAGAAATAACGGTGAAGTAGTAGAAGTTAATGACAAAGATGTCCAAACTTTAGAAAAAACAAAAGAGTACACACTCTTTGGGGCTAAACATAATCCAAGCGGTGAACAGATGGTAGGCGTAGTATATAGTAATAACTTGGCAGACAAAGAAGCCGATTATGCAGACAACGACACTGGTCACTATAACGACCGCCCAGAGTACGGCGAAGTATTGGAAAATCCTAAGAAAACATCTAAAATAACATGGAGAAACCTTAGATTGCAGAGTGCAATACAAGGGGAAACAGTCGTTAGAGGAAGAATCGGATCAGGTGTTGCATTACTTGACAAAATTGCTAGAAAGGCAGGAAGCAGTATCGCAGCAGGCGGAATTACAAATGAAATGTCTGTAAGAGATGACCCATTGTTATTCATTGCTAGTGCTCAAGATTGGTATGCTTACATTAAAAATATGAACACAGTTGACATAGGTGCAGAATTTGCTGCCGGTGTTTCACACTCACAACGTTCTTCTAATGCGTTATTCGCACACGAATGGGAGAGTGACCCAAGTCACCACAACTTAATGGGAAGATTACTTCCTGGTGCAGATAATCAAGAAGCAATAGCAAAAGGTCAAATTGCTTACGATGTATTGACTAGAGGTAGAGAATTACTTTCACAACAAGGATACGGTGCTACACAGCAACAAGTGATGCATAAACTTGTTTTCGACATACTGCGCTCAATGCCAGTAAAGCAATACAACTATTACACACTCTATCAACTTCATCCAGATGAAGGAAACGAAGTTTACGCTGAGTTCAAAAGCAGATACATTCCTTTAGAAACAGCAGAGGTAGAAATGGTATTAGAAATGCAAAGAGCATTAGCAACAGAAGGCGATGCATACGCATTTAGAACTACGACCAATGAACAAACCGGAATACTATCTTCACAATTAATGCGTGCAGCGGTTGCTGATTACGAAGTTGGTGATACAATAAATGTTAGAACTTTGTTAATGACACTACAAGCACCACCATATAATTACAGAGCAAGAGCAGTTGACATAGCAATGGCATCAGGTCAAAGTAGCGCAGCAGTGGCTAGCGGTACAACGTTTATGGAGTTCAATCTACAAAACAGAGAGATAATGACTGAAATGACTAATAATGGTAGTGGTAAGAAACTAAGCAACGAGAAGGTTGGCGCTTATGCTCTTGGCATTGAATCAACTCACTTGGATGAAAACAATAAGTTGAAAATTAGTAAAGACCGCATCGCCAACTATCCTACAATAGTAATTGCAGCAAGTCAGTATGACCCAACACCACTGTATGTTGCAGTAGCAGTTTCCGGTGGCAAAGGTGGCGGCAACAAAAACCAAAACCAACAAGGTAAAAAGAAAGGTGGCGGCGGCAAGTGGAAGATAATCAAGTATAACGAAGATTATCTAAGACTTGGTAAAAACGACAATGCCGGTAAAAAAGCACAAGGAATTAGAAGAGGACTTGGTAAGAAAAACCCTGCTAAGAAAGCAAAGAAGAACCCAAGTGGTGTCGGTAGGGGCAAATATCACTTTGTCGAATTATGGCCAACAACACAATTAGATATTAAGAAAAGAGAACCTGTTTCTGGTATGGCTGGTGGAACACGACATGGTTCCGGTAAGTCGAAAAAAGGCCAATCATATTGGACTAGAGGTGTCAGTAAGCACGCCAAAGATATGCAAGGTGTTCAATTGTTAATGATGGGAACACACAAGAAAACAGGCGAAGAAGCACCATATAGGATTAAATTTCCTGTATCTACTTTCAAAATAGTAAATCATCCAACTTTAGGGTATAGAACTTTAATGCCAAAGAAGGAAAAAGCAAACAAAGCATTTATTGCGGCGTATCAAGATTTCATAGACCACTATGGAGTTCCAAAACATTCGCCATCGAAAGATACTTACAACCGATTTATTATACCAAATGTAGAAAAAGCACGTAGCCCTTACTACAAAGATATGCGTAAGAAAATCGGTAACAAGTGATTCAAATGAGAGTAAAGGTACCAAGAGATTTAGCAGGTGGTTCGCTACTTAAGGCCCACCAGTGGGTAAAGTCAAGCGTAGCAAAGTCAAACCCACACAGTTCAACATCTGACTATAAAATACAGTCAGTCGACGGTACACCACTTACACTTAGTGATTTAACAAGCAGAACATACGACGAAGTGTTAGTACTCACTGGTGCAAGAAGTAATCCTTACCCAGTACCTCAAGAAAACTGGGGATACCCCTCTTACAAGTCAAATAAAAGACTAGGCAACAAAGTTACTAAACTATTGGCAAAAGACCTAGACCCTTCGATGGTTGAAAGATTGGCTGCACAAAATGGAATGTTTAGCGCATTGAATACAGTTACTAAACTTCTTTACACAACAGAAAACAAAGAATCTGGTAAAGACCCTAAAATCGCTGCACTGCTACAAACATATGCTAATGCGATGGCAGTAAAAAAGAACCCAGGTAGACCATTCTTTGCTACAGGTATTAATGATACATTTAGAGGCGTTGTCTCACCACAAGAAGCAGTTAGAGGATTTATTTCTGAAGAATTTGGAATACCATCAGAATTAGGTAAGTTCGACCCAAGAGGAAATGAAGCAACATCTTACATTATAGAAAAAGCAAAAATTGTAAACATGTATGACTTAGATAACCCAGACAATATGAACGAGTTTGTTGACGATGTATTAACACCGTTCCTAGCAGTTTCAATGTCCAATGCTGGATTATTAAAAGCCATGCAACATCAAGATTACATTGAAGTGACCAATAAACAACTAGAGAAATCAAAAGACGGCCCCAAATGGCAGAAATTAATTTCTATGGTTCCAACTAGAGCCGAAGAGTTCTACGATGGTATGGATTATGGTTTGATTGCTCATCCATTGTTTTTGCGTAGTAGTTTAGGGCTAGCAGTTATGAATGAAAAACTAATAATGCATATTGCAAAAATAGTTGAGAAGTATCCACAAAATGCCAAAGACGCAGAGAACAGTAGAACAATCTCAAAAAGACGAAGTATCTGGGCGACAATTACAGACAGTTTCCAACCAGAAAACGACTTGATGTGGGGAATGGTAAAAAGCCAGTCTGATATAATGAGAGACGGTACTACACCAGAAGAAACAATGGGAGCATTAAAAGAAATCTTTGATAGGAAAACTAGAGACACGGATATTGCCAAGTATGCTCAGTCAATGAAATCAGAATTTTTAGTTTCGTATCAAAAAGACATAGCAGGTTTCAGACCTACCGCACCTCCGTACTGGCCAAAACCAGTTGTGTTGGCATTAATGGACACATTGAGAAATCACATTCACCAACTAATAGACGACAGATCACTCGACATATCAAAAGCACTGATGCCACTGTCGATAATGGGAGCGGGCATATTGCCAAGCGCGTTTAGAACATTGGAACAAAAACACATGAGGCTAACTAATTCAGAAGCACCAAGACAAGAAAAAGTGAGAATACTCACAGAAAGCGGCAGAAACTCTAGGATTAAAGCACAATGGAGAGACAAGTCGAACAAATTCAAAAATAAGGATGTTTCACTGACCGCGAATTGGAGTGAAACAGATATACGTGAAGCCACCGACGAGATAGGGCAGATACTTAATGAAGAAAGGACGTGGGGCGATACTGAACTACCTCAAAGGACTATACATTTACTAAGTGTATTTATGGAGATAGAAGAAACTACTAGAAGTAAGTATAACTATACTATGAGTGAGAACGATAGAGCCTTTGCACTATATATGCTAGATAGTGTAGTAAGCCAACTGAGAAACAAAACAGAAGGCGCTACTGGAGAAGAGGTCAGATCAGATGGAAGCAGTTCGATGTTGGAAAGATATAGAGAAGTCTATCAAGGGGATGGCGGCAATGCTGGTAAAGGTAATGATAGTCAACAGTTCTTGAAACAAATGAAACTACTGGCTCTCATTGATGACGCAGTAGTCGAAGCAAGGGCGGAGATTTTTGCGGCCTCAGAAGACCGTCAAGATGCAGTAAGAACTGAGGCGAGAAATAACTTTAACAATCTAGTGAGTCTTGAAAACAAATTAGGAGTAAACGTTCTTGGTAAAACCAGATGGGCCACAGACCTCCTGCAAACAGAGGCGATTAATATGTTAAATAGTCCCTACGTGGGACCTGTCTACGAACAGGAGCCGTGGGTGTAATGGGCGAAGCAATGGGAAGATTACAAGAGTTTGTTAAAAGCCTACAAGAAGGTGAATTAGGTCAACCGCTGTATCTCAACAGCGACATTAATAACCTACGCAAAAATATGGTCAGAATAGAGGGTAGAAGAAACAACCTAAAAGAAATGCAAGAAGTAGTTGACCAACACTCTGCTGAAGTAATAGCAAAACTACACGATGGAGCCAAAAATATACAAATCGAAGCAGATAGAGTGTGGAGCACATTTGCTGCATTTGCACAAATGGGTCCAGTTGAGTTTAGGCAAGATATGACTGAGGAAGAAGTAAACAAGAAAATTGCAGAGAAAGAATCAGAGTACAAAGAATACTTTAAAGAACTGCATATGCAAAGTGTGATTTTTACTAATATTGGATACCATTTTTCAGCAACGCAAGATATTTTGAAACTACAAATGTCACTCATGGATAAAGACTCGATATTTGGTGATAGAACAAACAAGTTCGCCATTCAGCAATTACTGAAAGAACACAAGAATGTCAGCAAAAGAATAAATAAATTGGGTTCTAGAATAAATGACATCACTGACCTTATATCGAAGTTTGGTACAGGCAATACGGCAGAAGGGCTGCCAGCACTTTTCGGTCTCGATTCCCGATCTGTTGAGTTTCCGAGCCTGGAAAAGCGACCTAAACCAACATCTCTAGTGGAGATTAAATTAAGAAAAAGCACAGGAGTTGATAGAATGTTTTTCGAAATAGCAACAGCATACTTGGACTATGTACATGATGTTTACGAATTAGAAGCCAGAGCAAGAGAATTGGATATGCGAATTACAGAGATGCAAACAGTCATGAGCACACCTCCGAAAACACCAAAAGAAATCAAGGATATCAAACAAAAGGCAATCGATAGATTCAACAAAGACAGACAGTCTACCAACGCCAAACTCTCCAAAGCATACGTTAGAATAAATGCGCTAGCAAGATCTACTCCTAACTACGTAGAAGTAGATATAAATGAATTAAAAAACATTAAAAGAGACTCAATAAACACATCCAATCTACTCCTCGCCAGCGCACTACAAAATACCTTCTAGGAACACTACCTGTATAAGTAGCGACCCTGTCCGATGACTATGGCTAGCGCAGTCTATTGTAGCGATTGTGGTATTAGAAACAATCCTTCACATATGAATTGTAAAATGTGTAATAGTAAATTACCTATGCCTGCACGTCAAAACCCACTGTATGCAAAACTAACACAAGACAGGCCAAAGGCAGTCGTGTTTGACCTAGACATGACATTATTTGACAACTCACAAAGATTCACAGATGCAAGAAGAGCAGGACTTGTTGACAAAGCAGGAAAACCCAAAGTAAAAGGAATGATGAGTAAAAGACAGGCATTCAACAAAAGAAATAAGTTTCTTTATTCTAATAAAGAGTTAGCAAAAGATGTCGTGATTCCGGGCGCAACCCAGTTGGTTAGTGATTTGAAAAACGATGGCTACACCATAATTTATCTTACTGCAAGACCAGAAAAGTACCAAGAACAAACAATTCAACAACTGGAAAGTAACGGCTTTCCATTGTTTAGAGATACGGATGGTAACTCATTAGTGTTTTCTAAACCAGCAGATAAAACACAAGTTCCTGCCTTTAAGGGAAACAAAGTTAGAGAACTACTTGGTAATTACAAAGTAGAAATGGTCTTTGATGACAACAAAAGCAATCTAGAAGAAATTGCTAAGTTAGGAATCCCAGGTCTGTATGCATCACTTTCAGATCATGTTAAGCACAATCCAGATCATAGCGAGTTCGCTTATGTAGCAGAAGATGGACCAAAAGGCCCGTTTGTAACTAGTGACCTTCGTGAACCCAACATTAACGACGCGTACGGTGCCACGATAGAACGCGATGGCGATAAAGACAACAGAGATTCTACCGTTGGCGATACGGCATATTTAGAAGAAGATATGAAACAAATGAAACAAATGACACTGGACGACTTCACACTAAATCCAATGGGACCAAAACCAAACCCAGATATTGAAGAAGAAGTTAGAAAACTACTTGATAAAGAGGACCCAAGATGGGATAAAAATATGCCAAGGAGTGCCGACATGGCCAGTTTTATTTCCCTAGGACCAATGCGATACGATGCACACCCTGACGGACTAATGTCGGCAATTTTCAGTTTAAAAAACAGTGAGAGATACGGATCAGTGGTCCCAATCCCACATTCTCAAATCAAAATGGCTTACGAGGAGGGGTTCAATAAGAGTACCGATTACATCAACGAGGATGACAGACCCTTACTGGAATCAACTATTGATGACTACTCAAACACAGACTTACCAAACCCACTACCAAAACCAAAGAAAAAGAAACTTTCAAACGGTAAGTATCGCAAAGAACCAAAGAAAACTTACGTCAATAGAATGATGGAAACTAAGAAGATGAAAGAAGATTTCCCAGATAGAAAGCAAAGATTTGCAGTTACTATGACACTTGTGGAAAGGTTCTACGGTAAGTCTAAAGCAACACCCAAATCAAACCCAGCACATCCAAGTAAAGTAGAGAAGGCTAAAAAACTTTACAAACATATGAATGGTAAAGAACCAGCAAAGATTGAGAAAAAGAAACTTGACTTAGGTGATGTATGGTATCAAGTTGGTGAAGGAGGATGTTGGCAAATTGGTTACATATCTGGTAAAGATAACGGCAGAGATGACCAAAAATACACCCATGTTTTCAATGAAGAAACCAAAGACGGCAACTTCCCTAAGTTGTACGCAACAATGCCAGAAAACGGTAAACCAATGCTAATCATTACCGGTGGCACATGGAAGATTAAAACAGACGCTACAGGAACAGCATGGATATACGATTGAGGTGATTAAGTGAACCATAAATTAGGCATATCAGAGAAAACATGGACGTACATTGGCGTAGCATCTGGTACATTACTTTTGATGAGTTCTTTCCGCACAGCAGCCAATACTATTGGCAGTGATGGTGTGTTTGGTTACGGGAAGAGTCAAAAACTCGCAACCTATGGCAAGGGCAAGGAGAAGACGTGGTCATCAATACAAGCACTTTCATTAGGACTAATTGCGATAACAATGGTAGAAAATAGCCACGACAATTTAGTCAAATTAGCAGAGATACGAGAACAAGGAAAAGAAAAGATACAATTTTGGTGATACAATGGCAGAAATATGGAACCCCTTCGATGACGGAAATCCCGTTTACAAAGAACTAGCAAAGCAAACCGCAATAAATAATAACACATGGAGATGGATAGGAAGCATCGCAGTTGTGATGATTGTAGCAGATTACGCCGGTAAGAAGGGATTCAAAATACCAGGATTAGGCGGGGTCAGAAACAACCCATATGGAATAATCCGCAAGTGAGGCGGAGGTATGAGTAAATATGCATTTTCTGAATCGTTCGGTGAATTTACCGACAAAGATACAGAAGACGCAGTATTGACTAGATACAAAAAGCACGTCATTGACCATATACTTCAACACTATGAAATACACGTCAATAGTCACAATCGTGACAATTTAACTTCACATCAGTTGTTGTATTACCATGTTTACGGTGATTATCGTTTAGTATTGGACGACAGTAAACCTAAGTTTGTTTACAAAACGACAGAATATACAGAAACAAATATATTGTTGGGCACACCGATGGATGAGTATTATCTAAACAGTTTTCTAAATCAAGAAGAAGAAGGCATTATCAATGGCATATATAATTCTGTAGAAAATGATGGCGCATTAAAATATGACACGGAAAAAGTAGATTGGTTAAACACCGAACTAAAAAAAAGAGGCACAGGAACTAAATTTAACTTACCAAGTATCGGTACAGAGATTGTAAAAATGCATGCTTACGGAAACGCTTCGGATGATATTAAAAAAGGCTTGATTGACGAAATGTATGCACTAAGTGAGTTCTTAGACTCAGAAGATAACAGAAATGAGTATCCGGTATTATACAGCGAAGACGCTATAGACTTAGTTAACAAATTTCTCGTAAATCCATTTATGGACTCAAGCGAGTTTAATGGAAGTGTATCAAAATCTATAGCCGTCTTAATAGAATCATTTTTGACAAATTCAGAGTATCGTGAACTCTACGGCACGTATCCAACCGAAAAAACCAATCCCCTACCACTAGAGAAAAATATTTTTAAAACTTTACGAGATATATATGACATAGACAACGATTATGACACAGAAGGAGCCATTAGCAAAATAGTATCGACATTGTTTGCAAAGTCCACACAAAAGTTCAATATTGACGAAGGAGTAATGTTTTCAGACAATCTGTCAAGTACAAAACTAACCGCAATAGCAGATTTATTAGAAGTAGACCAAGAAGAGATAATGGCATCCGAGTATGTCATAATCGGATTTAGTGAGACTGGTGGATATGCTTTGCGTACTGTAGATTTAGTTGGTGGCGGACCTGTACTGCTAGATTTGAATGAGTCGCCAGATGACGTAAAAATTGCAGAAAATGATTTGATTAAATCAACTACACCGTCATTTAATTACGACGAAGGTTCTGGTGACGTCACAACCACTGGTGGTAAGAAAAAGAAAGGCGGTGGTAAAGTCGTATTAGAGCCAGCGTTAATTATTTATCAAAGGATTCTACTTGATACGTTTTCTGCCATACAAATATTGTGTCACACCAATGAATGGGCAAGACAGGGTGGCGACAATGCAGAGGCTAAAACCGAAGCAAAAATGCGATTTCTTTCCAGCGGAGTTAACGTATATGCTTCGACACAAAACAACAACCAAAATAAACAGAAAGGAAATAACAACAAAAAAGGCAAAATAAAACCAATTGATATTTACGATTCATACCCCAACATAGCACATTTTGACAGGGGAAGTATAGTTGGAATACCACCAAATAAAGACAGTAAAGCAAAATTAGGAAATCGGGGTTTGTTAGATGAATTAGCAGATTGGAGAGGGTTTTACACACTCTCAGTGCTAGCCAAAGCAAGAAAGAAATCATACGACAGGCAGTCTATGGACACTTTTTACTCATCCGATATTTTACTAAAAGAAATTGCTTGGATGGCGACTGCCTTGAGTGACGGCTCAAAAGTACTTTCTAAGAAAGAAGAACCAAGAGGCTTGATGTCACAAATTCAATATACATACGTTTCAGGTGTGCCAACAGATAAGGACGGTAACGACTTACTGCAACAAACAGCCGTTGCACCAAAGGAAACTGTTTTCTACGAAGTTGACGTACCTTTGTTGAAAGAAGTAATAATGACTTACACAGATGTTTACAATAAATCTGTTATATATCGTGCGTTCAATACAGCAAAGAACACAAAGGACAAAACCATAACCGTTGAAACTGACGACGTAAAGACATTGGTTGCAAAAGCATTTGTCGAACATACAAAATCCAAAGAAGCAGAGGCGGAAGGAAAACCAGATGCAGAAATAAAAGCATTCAAAGATAAAAAAAGCGAATACCTAGGCCAAGCAATGAGGAAACAGCCCAATGCGTTTAGAGTAGATCAACCGAAAGGAAAGTCGGGTCGCGACGAAGATAGTTATCCTGGCATAACGTATCTGCCGAAAGGTAAGGGAGGCGAATTCCACGTTGATGTTACAAAGATACCTAGTAACGTTTCTGGTGCAGATAAAATACCAAAAGACCGGAACAAAAAATCACGTACAGCAGGCCCCGCAGATAATGGCGAATCAATATACGACACAACCACAATAACAACTAGAGCCCCTGTAAAAGAAGCCGATCTTGCAAGAACCATATGGCAGTCTGTCAAAACAAGAACAACAGGGCTGTTTGACTTAGAAGGTGCAAGACCTCACGAATTTATGCACCTGTTATTCGAGGAGATGAACTCAGTTCTCTCAAGGTCTAAGTTAATCAAAGCACCATATCCTGAAGCATGGTTTGGTACAAACATTGTTGACAAGTTAATTACCGATCCTATGCAATTAGGAGAGAACGTTGAGATAAGATTTTACGAAGAAAAACTGGCAGAATACATTGGTGCATTGGAAAAAAGATACATGAGCAATTTCTTAATCCCATCAGTTTTACTGACACAAACACAAATGGGTCGTATCAAATATAACAAAAACCCAGAGAAACTAAAGATGGCGTTTATGGAAAGACTCGCAAAAGATGCAGCAAGTCCGCAATTAGTAACGACTAATTATATTCTCAAACCATATGCAATGACAGTGGCTATCATGCGTAGTGTTTTACAAATCAGCGAAG
>Ga0209337_1002384_pt1 | contig 13625 bp, 20 predicted proteins | sample LinPmetageLP53_FD_184044 | JGI IMG/M metagenome (GOLD analysis project Ga0209337, IMG submission 184044) | Marine viral communities from the Pacific Ocean - LP-53 (SPAdes) (version 2) | ecosystem: Environmental > Aquatic > Marine > Oceanic | place: Pacific Ocean | collected 2010-02-08
CTTGATGACGCCAACCTGTTGCGTAAACTCTTGACCAAGAAGGGTCTCGATGCTTCGAAGCAAGCAAAGAAAGAGCAAATCATGACCAAGTTCGTCCGCGGGTGTATTCAAAAGGGAATCTCTAAGAGAAATGCAGAAGAAATGTGGCAGAAGTTTGAGTATTTCTCTGGCTATGGCTTTAATAAATCACATGCTGTGGCCTATTCTATGATTTCTTACCAGACTGCTTGGCTTGCTACCTATTATAATGCTGAGTGGGCTTGTTCTTTCTTGGATAAAGAGCCTGAAGCAAAGAAAGAAGCAGCAATTAACATTGCGAAGTCGTGGGGCTACAAGATTAAGCCTCTAAACATCAACACTTCTGGTCGCAAGTGGACCCCAATGGGGGACAAGATTCTTGTGGCGCCACTTACAACTATCAAAGGGCTAGGCGATGCAGCTATTGACGAGATCATCGCGAAGCGTCCATTTACGTCTGTAGAAGACCTTTTATTCGACAAGGGGGTGGTAGCAAGGAAGCTTAATAAGAAGTCCTTAGATGCCCTTACAAGAGCCTCTGCGATGGAAGATCTGATGGACGAAAGGTTCACCGGCGCCAAACACTTCTGGTCTGCTGTGGTTGTTGATAAACCAAAGAGTAAGAAGAAGCTAGAAGAGAACATTGAGAAGTATCGCAAGGAAGGCTCGTTTACAACAGCAGAGTTAATTCAGAATACTCAAGCGTTAACGGGAATCTATCCAATCAATATGGTTATGAATGAAAGATCCTTGAAGATTATTGATAATTATAAAGTCCCGCCCCTATCAGAATATGATCCTGCTCTTGGTGCTGCTTGGTGTATTCCAATTAAGATTGTCACTAAGAAAACTAAGACAGGCAAGTGGTTTCATACCATAGACGTAATTGATTCTAATTCAGAGGTTGCGAGACTTAGGTGTTGGGGTGTCAATCCCGATGTCGACATTATTTATCTTAATAAACCTTATGTATTGAAGTATCCAAAGTTTAATGAGGCCTGGGGCTTCTCAACTTACGGCGCTGTTGATAAGAAATGGATGATGATAGGATAAGAACTTGACAAATTATACACAACACATTATATTATAATATAACAGTAAAATGGAGGACACATGCTGAAGAAACTTAAAACAGTGATCGCGAAAAAAGCAACATTCATTTGTAAAAAAGAATGCATCGAAAAATTTATTCAACCACATGATCAAATAATGTATGCACTTATTAATTATAACAAAATAAGAAACCAAGCAATAACAGAGGTATCAGCAGATCTTTGCCTGGCCAGAGGAACAGTGGTGAGGTGGATAGAATTAAAAAATGTTCCGCCGCAATATTCGTTTGATATAATGAAAATGAACGATGAGGATATAGACTACACTAAATATACAGACACGGAAAAGGATCAATTTTATACCCCAACCGATACAGTCAAAAGATGTTATGAAATATTTGAAAATAAGTTGGTAGAATTGGGCGATGACATTTCGGAATACAGATTCATCGAACCAGCTGCCGGCGCCGGCGCGTTTTTAGAAGTACTGCCTAGCAATACAATAGCACTAGATATTGAGCCAAACTCAGATCTGGTTGAGCAAGCGGATTACTTAACTTGGGAACCACCAAAGAATGACAAATATGTTGTCTTCGGAAATCCACCGTTCGGTTTGCGAGGAAATTTGGCGTTGAGATTCGTAAAGCATTCAGAAAGCTTCTCTGATTATGTTTGTTTTATTTTGCCTCAATTGTTCGAATCTGATGGCAAGGGGTCCCCTAGAAAAAGAATAAAAGGGTTAAACTTAATTTTTTCTGAAGTAATAAGTTCGTCGTTTAATATGCCTGACGGGAGAGAAACAACAGTCAATGTTGTATTTCAGATATGGTCTAAACATTTTAAGGATGATAAATATAAAATCAAATCATATAATAAAAAAGATATCAAAGTATATTCCTTATCTAACGGGGAAGAAAAGAGTCAGCAAAGAAACACTAATATGTTAAATAAGTGTGATATTTATTTACCATCGACATGCTTTGGTGAAGATAAGATGCGATGTTATGATTCTTTTAGTCAGCTTCCGGGACAAAAAGGCTACGGACTTGTTTTCCATGGAAATAAAAAGAAAATGACAGAAAAAGCAAAACAAATAAGTTGGGGAAAAGTTAGTTTTCTCTCAACCAATTCAGCATATAACCTTAGAACTTCTATAATATTGGAAGCTTTATCAGAATAACTATGGTTAATTTCTTGACAAATATAACAATATACGTTATATTATAAGTATAATAAAAAACACTCTGGAGGATACTATGAGTAACACAGCAATTGAAATTTTCGCTAATGTAATAGCAGAACAACAAAACAAACAATCCCAAAGCGTTTGGTGGGATAAAGGTCATTATTCATCTATTGATTCACTTAAACCAGACTATTCCGGAAAAGCTGGGGAACTTCTAGCCAAATCCTTGTGCGAAACTCTTGGCATAAATTACAGCTATGATGAAGATATTGTTGATCAGGATGATGGTACTTATGATATTACTATCAAAGGAACTTTGGTGGAGATAAAAACAGCTAGAGTCGGTTGTTATGGGGATAATTTTCAACATGAAAGTTTACGTGACTACGGTTGCGACCACTTTATGTTCATTGATGTGACACCTCACAACTTCTATCTGTCGATCTTTCCATCTGACTTTGATTTTATGCAAAAGCATCCGATTTTCGGTAGAACTCCGCACCTCAGAAAAGGATCCGACGGTATTTACAAGTTTGATCTCAGCCTGGTATCATTAAAGAAAGGAATCAAGGCCGGGGTCACTCTGCTTGTAAATGATGATACATCTGATAGTGATATTAAAGATTTTATAAACAAAAGAATATAGTGAGGCTATCAATGGAACATTTAGTGAATTGTCATGGAGAATGGAACGCCCTATTCGCTATGATATCATCTTTGCCAATTATTGGCATATGGGCGAGAACGAAATTATATAACCACAAGGAGGAATTATGAAATTCGTAGAAATAAAAGACACAAAAGGTTCATCAATAGCGGTAAATCCAGACCACATCTCTTATATTGTGAGAGATGCCAAGTCAGGGATTATAACAATTGTATTCTCAAATGAGAGAAGAATACAAACAGGTATTTTTCGGAGTGTTCCAGAGGCTGTTAAATTTTGTCTTGAAACATCGATTGACACAAGTAAAGTTGGGAGGTTACAATGACTAAATTTGAAGCATTTACACAAGTACCCTTGGCTATCGTCGAGGAGTATGAAGAACCAAGATCAAAAGAACAACACATGGGCGATTACATCAAGTCTGTAAAGGCTCTTGAAGACGCAATGGAACCCTACAAAGAGCAGAAGCGAGAACTCAAAACAGAGTACATTGATAACGGTTGGCTCACCAAGGAAGACATTAGTCTGACTGTTCGGGCTTATCGCTTGCTTAAGAGTGAAATAGATATAGATGCGTTGATTGATGTCTATGAAAATTTGAGAAAGGGGAAATAATGAATAGGGCACAAAGACGAGCAGCACAAAAGTCAAATAAAAATGGTAAGAAATCAGATAAAGAAATAGATAATGTAATGGGCATGTTTGATCTCTTACCAGATGAATGTTCTGCTTGTCTTGCCTCTTACGACAAGACGAATAAACAGATGGTTACAACGTGGAATGTTGTTGTCAAAGAGGAAAAGAAAGTAGTAAGATTGTATTGCCCTGATTGCTGGAACACCGCGACCCAAATCATCAAAGATGTTAAAGGATAGCAATGCCAAACAAATACGCCAAAGACACAAAGAAATTCACATTCTACGCAAAAGATACGTTGCATGCAGACTTTAAAATACGCATGCAGTATCATAGCCTGACACAATCTGAATTTCTTCGTGCTTGCGTTGAGGCAGTTGTTGGTAAAGATCCAATGATGGAATTGTTTATCGATCATTATAAAGAAGAAAACGGTAAGCAATCGAAATCCCAGAGATCAAAAATAAAGAAAGACCAAGAGAAATCGGAAGAGCTTTTGAAGGACTTCGGCTTGGGAGACGGAGATATTGAAGATATCTTTGATCTAATAGCCGAAGAACACCCAGAAATTTAACGCAAATGCGTTCTTTTATTATTTTGACCTCTATTTATTGTGAATAAATGCTTTAAGGAGATGAGTATATGTCTAAGAAATTATTGAGCGAGGCTGTAATGCGTCGATTTGCAAAATTGGCGAACCTAGAACCCGTCAATGAAATGCGATCGCAAGGATATGATGATCGAGAAGATGAAAAATTAAGTGCCATGCATGGTGCCGAAGCAGACTTCTCGCAATCCAAGAAGGATCGCAGGGACGATGCTGGATTTGAAATGAGAAAGGAAGATGCAATGTCTGACATCGAAGATGAAGTAGACACCGCTCTACCTCCAGGTGAAGAAGTTGAAATGGATGCTGGTGAAGATGACATTGTGCCCGAACCTGAAATGGACATGGAAGGCGGAGCAGAAAACGAAGGACTAGCTTCCGATGTTCTTTCAGCAGTTGCTGGTGCTCTTGAGGCCGCTCTCGGTGTCGACATAGAAATCGACGGCGGCGAAGAAGAAATGGAAATGGACGCTGGTGAAGCAGAAATGGATATGGACATGGCTGACGACGAAGAAATGGATATGGAAGATGAAGAAATAATGGCCGAAGCCCTTCGGGGAGTTAATTACATCCCGGGCAAAAAGGAGATCATTAACGAAGTGGCAAAAAGAGTTGCAACACGCTTACTCCGCGCCAAGAAAGCAGAAAGACAATTGGCAGAGGCTCTCGGAAAATCAAAAAAACGAACGATAAAAAGAAAAGCCCCTCGTCGCAGAATAAAAAAATGAATTGACATAGACAAATACTAATGATATAATGGAGAGGGGAGGAATCCCCTCTTTTTTATTATGGAGGATAAATGCTAGCAGAAATATTATATTTTTTAAGTGGGATGATTTTCATGTATACCTTGAGGTATGTTGCTGATATAGGTCACTCTATTAATCTATTAAAACGAACCCAACACAGCTGTGCTGCTCTTTTTATAGCCAGTGGAGAAGGGTTACAACAAATTTTATTTTTAAAATATCTTGCTATGGAAGAAGCCAACCGTACCAAGCAAAACATTATATCTCAAAAGTATATTGATCAATTAAATATTGATAATATTAAAAAATCAATTATGAAGACATACTCCGACTCTTTCCCGTCTGCTTATTCTCATATAATTGAATATGAAACTTGGGAAGAGCTAGAGGGTTATGTTGATAAATTTATAAAAACCAACAAGGAGAAAAAATCATGAAATATGGAAAGAAAAAAAAGAAAGAAGAAGTACAAGAACAGGAGCAACTTACTGAAGAAGAAACGCAAGCATCTGTAGTAGACCTTCTGGGATCTTTATCTAAAGGTCCCGAACAGCGCAGTATTATGTTTGTTGGAGAACTTAACGAAGAAAAAGCGGCAGATCTTATCTCTGCTCTCCTGGTATTATCTCAAGAAAACAAGACCGACAGCGACCGTGGTGAAGATATTAAGCTATATATTTCAACCTACGGTGGGTCTGCTCATGAGATGTTTGGTATCTATGATGTAATGAATTTTTGCAAACAATTTTGCGATATTGAAACCATAGGTATTGGCAAGGTGATGTCAGCAGGAACTCTAATTCTTGCAGCAGGAACGCAGGGAAAGAGAATTTTAGGTAAACACTGTCAAATTATGATCCACACAGTCAATGGTGGCGCTATGGGAGAACTCCATAGCCTCGAGAACGAGATGGAGCAAATGAAAAATCTTCAGGATACTTACATCCAATGTTTATCTTCTGAAACAAAAATGACGAAAAGACAGATCCAAACACTAATTAATAGAAAGGTAAATGTCTATTTGTCTTCTGAGGAAGCAATAGAAAAAGGCCTAGCTGACGAGGTATTATAAATGTCAAACAAAAGATTAGTAATAGAGAACTGGTATAGATTTATGGAAGGCAGAGAAGATCTAGAGATGCTCGTGGACGCTCACAAAGCTAGCGAAGCTTTAGTAGAATTACGCACTTCCTTGCAACAAATGGAAATGATTCTAGCATCGGAATGGGCTCAAGCAAACTGGCCTGGTTATTCTGCAGAAGAGCAACCTAATATGTCAGCAATTCAAATGATAATCGATACTTTAAAAGAACAGATAGAACAGCTTGAAATAAATATGTCTGCCGATAAACATCAGAGCGACCAGAGGAAATAATGGATAAGATTTTTTACAATGAAGGCTCGGCAGCAAAACTCGGGTGGCAGCCTGATTGGTTTGACTGTGCTAAACACGGCGAAAAATTAATTGATGCAATAGCTAAATTCCAAAAAGAACACCGGCTGACAGCAGACGGTTGTTGTGGTCCAACGACTTATCGTAGGATTTATAATGATAGAATTGCTCGGTTGGAAGACCATTCACCAATGGGTCACAAAGACAATAGTGAGTCTTACATCATTTATAATTCAGATTACTTACCAATTGATTGGCCCAAGGTAAAATTGTACTTCGAAGGCGGTGGTCTTAAATTAAGAAACGGCTGGAAAAAAATGCAACACAAGCGTGACCCCAAGTTCTTTGTGTGTCACTGGGATGTTTGTTTGTCCTCTGAGATTTGCTACAAGGTCCTTAGTAAACGTGGGATCAGCGTTCACTTCTCCATCGACAATGACGGAACCATATACCAATTTATGGATATGAATGACGTTGCATGGCATGCCGGAGGCAAGACATGGAATGATCGTTCAGTCGGAGTAGAGATTAGCAACGCTTACTACCCCAAGTACCAAGATTGGTATGATAAGAGGGACTTCGGCAAGCGACCGTTGATTACAGACGCACACGTTCATGGAAAGAAATTAGAGAACCATCTTGGGTTCTATCCCGTGCAACTCGAGGCACTAAAAGCTCTCATGAAAGCCGTCCATAAGGCGACAGGAATACCCTTACAGACGCCTTTAGATCGTTCAGGCAACACGAACACCAAGGTAAGCAAGAAAGCCTCTGAAGGACGCTTTGAAGGCTTTATAAGCCATTATCATTTGACCAAGCGAAAGATCGATTGCGCTGGTTTAGATATCAAGAAGTTACTGGAGGAATTGTAATGAGCAAAGAAATAGATAAATTAATCGAGCAGGTGCTAACAGAGAAAAACATCTCCGTAAAAGGCCTTGGCGGTAATTTTAAGGTTACAGACCCAGATCCTGACGGTGGAAAAGGGGACAACCAGAAGGCTTGGCAAAAACTGGGAGTCTCAAAAAATGGTCGACATTTCCAAGACCAAAGAAAAAACGTTTTTAATTTAGCAGCACAAGGCGCTGCCCCGGCCACTCTCAATCAAAAGGATCTTAAAGCATTTGTTGATGCCAACATAGAGTACTACAAAGGAGAACGAGCCTCTTTTGATCCAAGTACAGAAAAGGCTGCAACAGCCATAGCCTTAATTATGAAAAGTAAGAAGTCTTCGGAGGCATTGAAAGATGCAATCACCAAAACTATTCGAATCGCAGTTTTAGGAGACAAAGACCTCGAACCCGATAAACAAGAAGAAGTAATAAATCAAATTATTTCTGTAATCGGAAGCCAAGAGATCCCACAGGATGGTGACCGGTCGGATATCGAACCGAGAACAAACTCTCTTGCAGGTCAAACTCTCCCTAGGAGATCACTAGAAACAACAGAGGGTGAATTCACCAATTCGAATTGGTATGCTAATGCCTCACCGGAATTAGTTAATTTATTTTCCTCGATCGATGGTGAAGGTATCGCTGGAAAATTAGCCAGCATAACGACCTTTTCTGATTACGCCGCGACGGGAGATTTAAATGGATGGGTCAAGAAGTTTGCTGGAGGGAATCAATTTAAAGCCTTTACTTACGCCAAAGTATTGGCTATGTTTGCGGATTTAATACGAACGACAGGTACTGAAGAAGCGGGTTTTGAGTTTGAAAGGTGGATGGCTCTTTTGCTTAACTTACCAGTTGCCGGTGCCGAAAAGGGTGCAGCAGACAACCTAGGTAAGATCCTGACAAGCGCAGATCCTCCTGCGAAACAAACTGTTTTCACTAGCGCTAAACTCTACAAGTACCTTCAGGGACCAAACTCTCCTTCGCAATCGTGTAAGAAATTAATGCACACCACGGCTGCTCCAATAGGCAAAGATGGAGCGAACAGTATTTTTTATTTCGTGGGGCATAAACGATATTTGGACGATAATGAACGTGCAAGGTTTACGAATGAAAGGGGCAAAGAAGAAAAAATCAAAGTTCAAGGGATAAAGTGGGTTGAATCAATCGATTTGTACTTGATTCAAATCTATCAGAATGAAAATGCAAAATTAGTAGGTAGGTTTATTGATAAAACTGGAGCACCATCTCACAGCAAGCCTTATTTGCTACCAGACAAGAATTCATTAAACCCAGATTATACTGAAGGAAACCAGTGTGTTTTGACCCCCGGTGGACAAGGTGAATTGGATCTGAAACCATACGCTTTCGCTACACTTTATATCCCCATGGGGAAAGTCTCTGAGGAGTCCATGCAAAGCGCAGCAGAGTTTTTGACAGATAAATTAAAGAATATTAATGATCAACCTGTAACACAGGCAATTCTAAAAGCGGCGGAAAAAATTAAGAAAATTGAAGCAAATGCCGATTCTTATGCTAGCACCGCTGATCAAGAAGGTGGAGGTACTGCTTACATAAGCAAAATTACAGATGACTATTTGGACTTGGAAGGTCTTTACGACCAAATCTTTAGTTATGGTGAAGGCGGAGAAGAAGAGAAAAAATACGTTGATCCGGCAAGACAACAACGATCAAATACAAACGAATCCAAATCCACTCTTGATCAGCTAATCGAAGCAATAATTAAGAAAAAGTTACTCAAATAACTTGACAACCACTCAATATAAGGTTATATTATATAAAACAATGGAGGAATAATGAAACATTATAATCAAGGTCAAGCTCTTAACCAAAAAATCTTGGAGGGAGTTGACATCCTTGCTGATAATGTTGCAACCACTCTCGGACCCCGAGGGCGGAATGTAGCATTATATCACAAAGAAGAAAATTTACCGGTGGTTACCAAAGATGGTGTCACAATTGCAAAATTCATCGAACTGGAAGATCCCTTCCAAAACCTCGGTGCCCAAATCATTAAGCAAGCAGCGGAAGAAACCGTAGCAACTGCTGGCGATGGAACCACCACAGCAACTGTCTTAGCTCGAGCAATTCTGAAGGAGTCTCAACGCTACCTAATAGCTGGAGCCAGCCCGGTGGAATTAAAGAGAGGCATAGATAAAGCTACGGATGTAATTGTAGAGAAGCTAGCCGAAATGTCCCGACCAATTCAAACAGTCGAGGACATCGAACACATTGCGACTATTTCTGCGAACAACGATAATTCTATTGGTAAACTCATAGCAACAGCCATTGACAAAGCCGGTAAAGATGGCACTGTGCTTGTGGAAGAGGCACGGAGTATGTCTACCTCCCTAGATCTTATAGAAGGCTTCAGATTTGATTCTGGCTATGCCTCTAACACCTTTATCACCAACGAGAGATTAGGAACAGTAGATTATGAAAACCCGCTGGTTGTGATTAGCGATGAAAAAGTAGAACATGTAGATCAGATTATGGCAGTGCTGGAGACAGCATCCCGGGATAATCGACCGTTAATTTTGATTACCAATGACGTGGAAGGCCAAGCCCTAGCTGCGCTGATTGCCAATGCTGTGCGTGGAACCCTCAAGGTCTGTGCCATCAAAGCACCAAAGTACGGAGAAGAGAGAAGAAATATTCTTAAAGATTTGTGTGCTAACATTGGAGCTACCTTTATTACTCGCGAGAATGGCTTGACCTTAAAAGACACACAACTTTCCCACTTCGGCCAATGTAAACGAATTAGTGTGATGAAAGGGTGGACAACAATCGTTGGAGGTAACGGCAACACTGATGAGATCGATAGACGAATTGCTGCTATCAAAACTGAGATCCAACAAACAGAAAACCTTTCAGAGTGTGCGCGCCTTCAGGAACGCATAACTAGGCTTGCATCAGGTGTTGCTGTTATCAAGGTAGGCGCACACACAGAAGTAGAAATGATTGAAAAGAGACATCGGATTGATGATGCACTCGAAGCAGTTAGATCAGCACAAGAAGAAGGTATAGTCCCAGGTGGTGGTATAGCACTCATAAGGGCGACTACAGACCTTTTTGTCGAGACGGACAATGAAGAGCAGTCTCTTGGCGCTCAAGTCGTCTTACGTGCCTGCCAGATGCCTTTAAAGCAAATGGCAATTAACGCAGGAGAATCCCCAGACATTATTATCCAGAATGTAAAGAATGAGACAGGGGACACCGGCTATGATTTTCTTAATCGGTGTATGGTTAGTACCTATGAGAAAGGCATAATTGATCCATGCAAAGTTACCAAGTGTGCTTTACGGAATGCCGCTAGTGCTGCGGGCACTTTATTAACTACGTCCCATGCTATTGTTGCATGTTAGAACTATTTAGTAGCGGAGGATTAGATCATGAGCGAGAATGAAATACAAGATTTGAAAGAGGCCATCACAAACCTCACTCACCAAATTGTAAGAATGTCAGATAAACAAGATACAATGATACAGGATGTCAGGCAAATTAAAGAGGCAATTTATAATCCCGAGCAGGGTTTATATGCTCGCGTTCGCGATCTTGAACAGTGGCAATCAGGCATGGCTAAATTTATATGGACTGTCGGACTTGCGGTAACCGGGCTTATACTTCAGGCCTTCTACTCAAATTTATTTTAATCACTGGAGGTTTAATGAGAGTAAGAATATCTTATGGGGTGGAATTGGAAGAAATCCCAGAACAAGCGGAAAATATTGGCTACAAATCAATTCAAGAAATGGAAGAAGCTATTACAACTTTAAAAAAAGCAGTGGGTTTTATCAACGAGCCCACCGACGATCATAGCCAAATTTTAAAGATGCTAGAGAAAGTCAGACTGAAACTGACAAAAACTGATCTAATTATAACAGATCTGCAAGCTATATTACAAGGCTTGCAAAATTATTACAACGGAGAACAAAATGTATCAGAGAGGAGATCTACTATGGATCCCAGCGGGGACACTACTCAAGAGACCAAGGATAGTGGGTAAAGATGATTTATTTTCTAACTATCATCAAACAACTGCCCCCTGTGTCGCTTTATTTATTGAACATGAGAGTCATAATAAATGTACTATCATGCTGGACGGACAGAACTGGTCCGTAGAAACCAGAGGAGTGCGCCATAACATCAGAGAGGAACAATATGTTAATTAAATTAGTAGAAGTCAAGAGAGGAATGAGGGGTGGAACCGCCTCTCTTAATGAGATATACATAAATTCCTCTCACATTATTTCAGTTTCGGAAGATTTAATCGCTGGTGAAACCCTAGTCAATGAGGTAAAGAATCTAGGCTTGGTAGAAAATGTCAGATTTAGTAAGGTTGTTTTGTCAGAAGGTAACCAAACGAGAATCTTGACAGTCTTGGGGACTCCATCCGAAGTTCACAACAAAGTTAGAAAAAGACAGATTCTGAGGGGTTAAAGATGAAATATTATAAAATTATTTGTTGGAGTGAATGCCCCTTCTGTTTACAAGCTAAAATGGTGATGATAGACAGACCAGAAGAATTTGAATACTGTTCCGTCAATCATAGCCCCAGGCTATTAGACCATTACAAATCTATTTATAAGCACGAGACGGTTCCTATGATTGTCGAGATTGATATCTCGACAAGTCAAGAGAGGTTTATTGGAGGGTATACAGATCTTATCAAGTATTTCAAAGAAACGGATATTGAGGCAAAAATTTTTAGTTCTAATGGAAAAAGTTGAGTACGATTTTGATGTTAGTGTGGAATTTATAAATGGAAATAATTCGTTTTGGGTTCCTACACCAAAGGAAGAAATTGAAGAACTAACCTGCAAGGGTATTATTGATATCGGAGATGATCAAAGCGAATTTGAAAAACTGGTGTCTTTGGTTCATGAAATCGGCCATGTGATTTTTAGTGATGGAAATGACCTCAGAAACCACCGCAGGATCCCACTTTTTGAAGAATCATTAGCTTGGTATTTAGGATATGATTATGCATTAAAAAATGGAATAGAAATATGTTTGAATGAATATGCCGAACGGGTTGAAGCAGCGCTACAACTATATATGAAGGAAACAAAATAACCATGGGAGAAATTAAATTATGTATTGGATGATAACGTCTTTAATGCTAGCAGCAGAACCACCACAAAGTATAGAAAAAATCTATGTCGCGCCACCAACTATTCATGACGAAGAATTGCAGCCGTATCAAGATTATATAGGAAGTCTCTTGGTTTCCTCAGCAAACACTAACTCTCATTGGGTAAAATTATCCAAGAGAGCAGATCAAGCTCTGATTTATGATAAACACACTATCGAAATGGCTCTCGACACTACTTGCAATTATAGATCACCACTGAAATGTGGATCGGAAAATTTTCATTGGGTTTTAGTTACCGACATATTTACAACGAAGAATTTCGCAACTATTGTAGTTAAACTCTATGATGAGGATACCCAATTAATTGCAAGTTCATCTAAATCGTCTTACGCTATTAAAGAATGCAAAGAACAGATCAAAAAAGTAACAATCTCTCAACAGGGCAAACCCTCTACGGAAATAACAGAACAAAAACCAGATAAATGTATTTTTTTGAAGCCTAGTATTTTAGATAAAGACATAAATCAAGCTATTACAATCCTATTTGCTTCGATCCATCCTGTTAAATAATCCGATGTGTTCGGTCCCACCGAGACTTTTTTGTTTTTTTGCTCCTAGTTACTTATAGGGGGGACACAAAATGATAAAAACGTTATTATTTTTTTTACTAGCTTGCACTCCACCGGCGAATGCACATTTGGACTTAAATATAAACTTAGACCTAAGGCCTGAGTTTGATGATAGCTACACGGCAGATATAGACCCTTATGCTCCTCGAGGACTAAAGGTGTCTTATCTTTCTTCTGTAGTCGTACAGATACTGGAAGATGGTGTCATCAGGGGATCCGGGTCTGGTAACTATTTTAAAATGGGAAGGCACCGATTTATTTTAACCGCCGCTCACGTAGTAGACAGCAGGAGCGAAATTGTTTTAATTGAGAAAAGTAATATGGCAACTATAGCGAAGGTGGTATACATTGACACCACCGCTGACATTGCAATTCTTGTTCCAGAGGATCGCTTATCTTATACAAAAGCAATTCCTTTCCGGCGCGATATAAATAATCAAATGGGAGAAAAAACATACCATTGCGGACACCCCGCACAGACCGGCTGGCACCTGTCAGAAGGCATCTTAACTGGTACTTACGACGATACTCTTATGGTTAATACTTTTGCATGGCCTGGTTCATCCGGATCGGCTTTATTTGATGAAGGAGGAAGGGTTCTCGGTATCTTATCGGCAGTTCGTATAGATACTCCGTTTGGAATTCCGGAATTAATTGAACATATTGTTTTGGTTTCAAA
>Ga0209337_1002386_pt1 | contig 13618 bp, 8 predicted proteins | sample LinPmetageLP53_FD_184044 | JGI IMG/M metagenome (GOLD analysis project Ga0209337, IMG submission 184044) | Marine viral communities from the Pacific Ocean - LP-53 (SPAdes) (version 2) | ecosystem: Environmental > Aquatic > Marine > Oceanic | place: Pacific Ocean | collected 2010-02-08
CATTTGGTCTATTCTAAGTATGCCTTTCATTGTAGTAACTAAAACATAGTTACCATAATTAGCGGCTGTAGTCGTATTGTTTATAGATGCTGTGGTTCTTGGTTTAGTGAGAGGTATAGGAATGTCGTTAGTATATGTATGTCTAAAGCCTTTAACATATGCAGTACTTGGAGTTATGATCGCATCTATTTTTGCTGCATCATCAGCATTTGTTTCAAAGTCAACTAACATTCTGCCAGTTATATAGTTGCCGCTTTCTTCACGAGTTCTTTGAGCAAGAGTACTATTTAAATCTCTTGTCTCTAAACTATTTGCCTGTACGTTATCTCTGAATAATATTCCTCGTGCAACTTCTGCAACTGGAAAGAAATAATCTCCGGCTTCAGTATCTGCTTTGTCGATGAGCGTAAGTCTAATTCTATATCTGTCTGCACCTGGCGATGCAGTATTAACAGTCGCACCACTGTTATCGAATAAATCATTATCATCTGCAGTTGATACAATATCTTCGGTTACATTAAATCCGACTGTACCACTATAAGTTGAAGTAAATTTAGAAAGTATAAGTTCCTGTTTTGCTGTATGTACAAAGTGACCTTCTAAATAGAATTTACCTGCGTCTACTTCAAATATTGTACCGTTACCAAATGCAGGATTGCCTGTATTATTTGTGGATTGAACTGTTAGTGTTACACTATTTCCAGAAAAAGTTGCACCATTAGTTGGAAGAATTCCTTCATTAGCAGTTCCATCTTGATCTGCTCCGTCTACATATGTAACATAGATAACTGCAGGATCTGGATTAGCAGCTGCTACTACTTTATTAACACGAAACTTAATTGCTGGTGTACTTTGTTGTGTGAATATAAACCCTTCGATCGAAGCTATAGCAGGCAATGCTGTACCGCCATCGGTTGGATCAGTATTAAGTTTAATAAAATTGACTTTATTTTTTACTTGTGTCGCACCGCCTACTGCAGCTTGACCGTGTTTGTAAGTAAAATCAGAATTTATTTTTAGATCAGTTTGTATAATAGTTTGTAATTGATTAAGCTCACGTTGCTGTAAAGATCTTGCGTTATTAAAAAGGACTTTATAATAGTTATCACTATCGCTATAATCGTCGTTATACGTATTAGCAAACGTAGTTTGTATTTTCTGAGTAGCCATCGTAAATCCTTATATTTCGATAATAACTTTAATATCTTCAGTTTGATCTGCAGCTCTTACAACTGCTGCTCTGTTATCAATGTATAGTAAATCTCCGCTATACTTTTCTACCTTAGCTTCTGTAAGTTGATTAGAAGCTTTGACTGTTCCTGCCCCTGATCCTGATGTTACTACAATATCTTGACCAGCTGAAAACTGAGTAAATCCAGTCGACTCTGTTTGATGATAAAAGACTTCAAAATTTCCTGCTGCTGATACGTTAGTCGCACTATCAACATAACCTCTAGGTGCAGGTTCTGATACGTCAGCTTTCATTAAAGCTCCTTGAGTAAATGCCGTACCTATACTTGCAAATTGAAGTCTACGCAAACAGCTTCCATCATTATCAGAAAACAAACCGCCTGCAGATGCAGAGTCACTTGATTTTGGATTTCTTATAAGACCAATTTGTCTAAATGAATTACCTGTTTGAAATTCTCCTTCTTCATTTCCATTTGGCTTAGCATTAAACATCATTGCATCGGCGCGTAGATCGTCTCTTGGATCTGCACCGAAACCTCCTTGCGGGCCAAATACAACTTTACCTACTGCAGGTTTAGTAGGAGATCCTCCAGAAAATGTTACACTCGCAAAACTAAATCCTTGTCCCATTTCTATAAGATTTGCAGCACCCGCACTATCATCATTCATTTTAACATTTACTACACTTCCGATTGTACCGCCGCTTGTCATAAGTGCAGTGGCATGTGCACCAGAGTGTGCTGTTAAATCGCCGTCTCCAACAATAGCAATAGTTGGGACACTGCTATAACCTGAACCACCTGAGTCTAAATCAATTCCTACAATTTGTCTACCGCCAGAGCTGTTCCATGCAGCTCCACTAACTGCAGCATTCTGAATAGCAAGTTGTTCTACATCAGTCGCAGGAGATGAACCATCTGTTGCACCCTGCAATTTAACAGGAATAAAATTAGCAGATTTATATTTTGATGCATCAAGTGTACCTATTGTATATAAAAACTTCCAGCCATATCCATCTGCCATTATCACACCTTTTGTAGAAGATCCAGTAGGTTCATTCTCTGAAGGTACAGGTGTACCATCGTTTGAAGCTCTTCCTTGACGTATACATACATAAACAGAATTATTTGCTGTAACAACATAATATTGATTAGGAGCAGAAGGATGTCCTACTTTTGTATCATTATATACATTATAACTTTGACCTGCTGTCCAATTAACTCGTGGAACAACTGCTGAAAAATCAACAACCTTTTTTACTGATTGCAATCCATGTCTAAAATCTCGCTGTTCTTTCTCGGTATTTAAAGGAGTCGGTGCAGTATCAGTTGCATTCCAATCTTCACTTTTTGAAATACCAATATAGTAATTTGTAGTAGCTAAATCTGCATCAGCTTTAAAGTCATCCATGAGACGTCTTTTTGCCTCTGCTGTAATGATTGCGTTAGTAGTCATATTACTTTTCCTTAAAGTATTGTATAATTTAAAATTATAGCGGAATCATTTGCTAATGTTCCGCCTGATTTATTTGTGATGCGCACTTTAAATGATCCTGCTACCACTGTATGTACATCTACATGAACATCTAGATTTGCATTAGCAATAACTGTAGAAGTTGCAAGACACTTACTAGATGTAATTGTAACATCTGCGTGTTCTGCATCATCTGCCAATGTTCCAGCTAAAGTAAGAGTATGTTTAATCTTAGAAGTATTAGATGTAACTGCGCCAGCACTTGAAGCAACATCAGAAGCTACGGCAGTACTCTCAGAAACCGTTAAACTACCAGTGACAGTTAGATTATCTGCAATAGTTGTTTCTGAAGTTGTATGACCAATTGTAACTGCAATGCCTGAAGTTTCAGTGGCTATTTTCATTGCGCCAGTTGCGTTTGTTAAGAATGAGTTTGTTCCGTCATGGAACAGTGTCATATCTCCGCCAGTACCTATTCTTGCCTTATCACCGTCTGGCATAAGGAAATCACCGTTAGCATCGGTTATAACCGCTTTAGAAGCTGCAGTTGTTCCTGCAACTATGTTTTGTAATGCAAGAGCACCTTGAGCAATAGTAGACCAATATGTACCTGTCCATATAAGTTCGACTGATTCCCATCGAGCTAGTATAGCAATTTGGCCATTATCACCGCCATTGAATTTAGCACCTGTAATTGTAACAGCACCTGCATTAATATTAACAAACTTTTTAATTTGACCAGTTACTGTTGAAACAGGAAGAGTACATGCTACTGCAGTACCTGCATTGTGAATTGTTAATGGAACAAGCAAAGAAGCAGTAACAGTTGTATTGGTTAATGTTTCTGCAGTATAACTTAACTTACTATTAACAATAACTGAACCAGTACCTTTAGCTGCTAATGATAATGATACGTTCGCATCTCCACCGACAGCATTCAGTGTCGGAGCATTCGTTGCTGCCGCATTTGTTAATTCTATATGGTTAACTGCAGATGTCGTAGTTTGAAATACAAGTGATTCGTTACCATTCGCATCTGCTATAAAACCAGCATCAGCAAATTTAGGTGTCGTAAGTATGGCACTTGCAAGAGTTTTATTTGTGAGTGTATCTGCTGTAGCTTTACCTACAAGTGTATCTGTTGATGCAGGAAGAGTGAGTGTTGCATCTGCTGTTGCAGCAGGTCCAATCAATGTAACTGCATTTGTTCCGTTGTCAGTATCTTCTTTAAATAAAATTTTACCTGCAGAACTTGAACTGCCTGATAAAGTAGGCGCACTTAATGTTAGAGTTGAACCTGAAGTTAAAACTGTACCAGTTTCGTCTGGAAATGTAATAGTTCTATCTGCAGTTGGATTAGCAAATGTTAATGTAGTTTCAAAATCATTAGCGCTTGTACCTTCTGCAATAATTGCATTATTACCTAATTGAACATTTGAACTAGGAGTATCTCCTCCAAGTACTGTGTAAATTTCTGAGAAGTTGGCATTAATCTTTGTACCAGTCGAACGTAGTGTGTCGCCAGTATTATCGTTTGCGGATGCGCCAGTATTTATTGTCTGTCTTGCCATTACTTTAACCTATCGAGTTGTAACTATTTATACGCTTTATCTATTGGAATCTAGATAATATTTGAATTCGTCTTCATCCATTGTTCTTTGAACATTAGAGAATCTCATTACACCATTAAACGCAGCTGAATCCTCATCCATTGTTGGGCTAGACATTCTAACAGCATCAACAAGGCTTGTATATGTGTTATCAAGATAACCAAGAGTTGCGAATTGATTAACTGAGAATGAACCGAAATCTTCACTTGAATCCGTAGTAGCGTCGACTGTACCCAAATTAATTGTAGATGTAGTAGAAGCAGTAACTAATCCACGATCAACAATATTAATAAATGGTTGTCTGAGATCAACAGGCGTTGTAACGCTTGGTGCACCAGCAGAATCAGCAAAATGCTCTGTAGATATTCTACCAAAGTCAATACGATAAGAACCTTCGTATGTAATACCGTCCGAATCTGCTGGCCAACCAGTCTGAAATGGATTTGCTGGATCTGTATTGTATGGAATTCGTGATTTACCAATAATACCAGATAGATCTTGACGACCAAGTGGTATACCTGTTGCAACTCCTACGAATTGTGGATTTGCAATTGGCTCTCTACCTTGACTATCCATAAAGTCAAAACTTATGTCTGCGTTTTTAGATTCAATTGCAACTTCTGAACCTACAAACATTCCTGCAGGATGTGCAAATAATTTATATAATTCTAACCATTCATTTGAAGTTCTACCTAACTTAAGTAATATTCCCCAAAACTGAAATATTTTATCGTCAGTAATTCTTTTTTCGGTACCAGGTCCTATTTCATCTAGACCTACTTGAAATGTTAAATCTTTACCATATATTATATCTGGTGTTTCACCAAAGAACATATTGAAGAATCTTTGAATACCGAACTTAGTACCTTTTGATCTATAAAAGTTATTAGATAAACTTGCAGACGTACGGGCATCGAGTGTACCCTTTAAATAGTTTTGACCTAATAATAATTCATCTTCTATAAATGTAAGGTTTTCTGCGTCTGTCTGTACAATGTCTCGAACCGTAGGTATAGTCTTTAATCTTTGACCAAAGTTTCCGTCACTATCTAAATTCTCATGATACTTTTCTAATAAGGTAATGAGTTTCGGATTATCTTCTCTAAACCATTCAGGCAAAGCTTCGCTGACTAGACTCCCTGTAAAATCTAGTTCGCGTCTTCCGATATCTGAAAGGGTTTTATCTGCCATTTTTAATTATCAGCTTCTGTTGTTACTGCAGAGATAGTACTAAGACTTTCATCATACTTAATTATATTTTGTCTTTCTGGTGCAAGAACACTTTGATTTGCGGGTTTAACTCCAAGTTTAATTTCAGTAGCTGAACCTAAGAACGCGGTTGGTCTAAATCCAACAATATTTAACAATCCTGAGTTTGAATTGTATGATCCTATATTATCTACTATAACAGTTCCGCTTTCTGATGATACTATTTGTAATTTACTACTTGCAACATTGGGTGCTGATTCGTTTAAAATTCTACAATTAGTTCCATCAATTTTAAATGTATTACTTTTTACAACTAAATCCGCATCAGTTGGTACAGCTACTGCGGCAGGAACTTGAATGGCTCCAGGAAAAGTAAGAGTGAAATTATTAAACACATTTAATGTTGGCGAAATTCTTTGTTGCATTCTTACATTCATTCTCGATGAGAGTACAGCATTACTTGTATCATCTATCAAAGATAACAATGCAGATCTTCTAAATGCTTTTCCAAATTTACCGGTATTAGCAATAAAATAATTGCTTATTATAGTTTTAATAGATTCTGTAATAGTATTAATAGAAAGAGAAGTTAAAAGAGGATTTATCTGATAGAATAATTCTGTTTCAACAAATGTTTCAATAGGATCTGCAAATTCTATATTGAAAGATACTATTGCAAGCTGTTTAACAAGCTCTATAATAGAAGCTTCTGTTGCTGTTTTAGTTGTGGCAGTTACATCATCTTCATAATCGATAGATGAAAACACAGTACCAAACTTAGCCTCTGGATTATCTTGACCACCCCACGATATAATATCATTAATCAATGTAGAAAAGTTTCGATTGATGATAGCAGTATAATCTTCGGGTGTAACCATTCTATTCTGTGATGCATATTGAAATGGTGCATTAGTACGAATCGAAGCAATTGTTTCTTTTTCATCGCCGCCAATAGCCGCTGTCTTTGTAGATGGTGCACTTAAAGTTCTTGGAGATGCAAGTACTGTAACTGCATCAATAGCTGTAAAGACCTTTGCAGTATTTGCGGCTGAGCCTTTTACTGAAAGATATTCTACTGTAATAGTATTACCTGCAGCTGGTGCCACGCCTAAAATTCCGTTACCACCAAATGATAATTGATAGAATCCGTTAGGCGCTTCTTTTAAAATGTAAATAGTAGATGAAGAATTAATAACAGTAGCTGCAGTAATATTAGTATATACAGTAGTACTAGTTCCATCTACAACTCTTACGATCGCTGTATCGGCATCAAGATTTTCATCAGGAATTATATAAACATCTGCTGCATTAAATTCTCCAACATTAAAGGTTTTGGTTGTTACAGTACCTTCAAATATTGGAATAGAATCAGAGCCATCTGTTGTTTTAAAGTTATAGGCACCACTACCATCGTCAGTAGCTGTCATAACTTCTCTTGTTTGAAATGTATATGTAATATCATCAACAGGAGCTGAGAATCTAAAATTAGTAGGAAGATTAAGTGTAGATGGTCTACCAGTTACTCCTGATAAATTTAAAGTAAGCCCAACAGTTGCTTTAGCTGAAGTCGCAGTATCTGGCACATAACCGATACCCGTGGCAAGTGATACGACACTTGATCTCAATTGAGCAGTACCTAGAAATGATTCGTTCAATGCAAAGTTTGTAGTTAATCCGTTAATGTGTGTATTGTATGCAAGTACATCAAGAATATTTGATAGACCAGATGCTTCAAAATCATAGTCAGCAAATTCTGTTGTATTTTGTAAATACGTTTTAAGATTAGATTTTATATTTGCAAAGTCTAATGCGGTTGAATTAATTGTTGTTGCCATGTTATCTTAGCCTCGCAAGCGTACTAGTAAATTTTACTAATTCTTCTGTGTTTATTACTTTAAATTCTACAGTTACACTAATAGAATTTCTATCTGGTTTTGCAATTGCAGTAACGTTTAGTGCCTCTGCTCTTGGTTCAAATACATTAATAGCATGTCTACAGCTTTCTTCAATATCTTCTTCTGATTCGTCATCAGCAAGCTCAAATAATAAATCTCTGAGATTAGCACCAAATTTAGGTTGAAACGGTTTTTCATAATAATTTGTAAGCATTAAGTTTTTTACTGCCTGCTTCACTGCTGCTGCATCTGTCTTTTTAAAAATCTCTCCACTTGGTTTAACTGCAAATGTAAGATCTATATCTTTATAGATCTTAGTTCGAGATCCAATAATAGAACTCGATCCTAATCTTACATCTTCTGCTGCTAATTTAGTGGCCATGATTGTCTCTTTTAGTTACCTTTATTTATAACAGTTTTATGCATCTACAAATCCAAAAGCAGATCTAAACCAACTATCTGATCTCCATACTACTTTAGTTTTCTTATCATAGCCGCTTCCTATTATTCTATCATTACCTGTAAATGCACCTAACATATCTAAATGCATACCTTCATCATCCATATATTTTGGATTTTGTTCAGGTCCATGTCCTCCTGCAAGGATGCCATTATCTATAGCAGCTATTATAAAATCTGTCATGATAAGTCGATCAGCGTGTTTGAAAGAACTTAAAGCTTTATTATTTTTATATAATTTAATATCTGCAGCTAATCCAGTATTATGTCTTCCGCTGCCTCTACTCTTACCATTAGTACCTGGTTGTTTACCACTATATATTTCTACATAATCTAAGTTAACAGTTCGAGCTGCATTTGCTAGTACAGTTTCTAATTCTTCATTTACTTTTCTATCTCGTATAGTATTTGTATCATAAGAATATTTTATCTTCTCATCTACTGCAACGACTCTTGATGCTACAGATTTATTCGGTTCTACTGAAACTATTTCTATTAAATCATCTTGACTTAATATTTCATTATTGTATACGGTTTCTAGTTTAAATTGAGTAAGTCCTATGGGATTATAATCTTCATCAACTTCTGGCATAACAACTGTTATTTGAATATTTATTTTATCTTCTTGAAGCGTGTCATAATTTAAAAGTACTTTATCATAACCAAATAAACTTTCAGCCAATCTTACTGCAAAGTTAAATGAAACTTCTGCAGATTGTTTATTCGATGAATCATGTAATTCATATGTAATAGCTCTACCTGATGTTGCAAGAAATGGTATAGAAGCCGGACTAGATGTCAAATTTTCTCCAGAATATTTATTATAAACACCTTCAACAACTGTTAAATTCTGATCCTCAAATTGCTTGTTTGCTTTTTTAAATTTGATTACTTCGGCTTGTAATAATAATTGTCTAGTTAAAGTTAAATTTTCTTTAATACTTAATGTAACATCTGTTAATCGTACGCCTTCAAGTAAAAATGTAGATATTGGTATTCCTGCTCCTAATAAAGCTTTACCAGTATTTAAAACACTTATCTTTTTACCTAGTGATTCTAAATTAGAATTAGCTATTCTTCGCGGATCTCCCATAATTCTCATTGGATTATATCGACTATCAGGTATAAATTTTTTAACTTGCCTATTGCTTTTGATATAACTTACTACATCTGTCGATACTCCTAAATTTTGATTATACGCTATGTATGACACGTTTCCATCATAAGATCTACCTTGACCTGGTGGAATTTTATCTAATGCAAATGACTTTGATATTTGTGATGTGCTTTCTAAATACGTAATAAAGTCTCCATTTGCTGAATTGCTTGGATCTTTTAATTTTGCTCTGATCTCTCTTAAACTTAAAGTTCTATTTGAAACTCCACCGGTTATTTTATCTAAATCAATTTTATTTTTATATCCATCACCTTCATCTATTTTTACTTTACGATATCCGTATTTAGAATCACGAAGAGCCGCTGCCATACGACCTGATGTGGGTTGTGATGTCTGCGTGTCATTTGTAGCAGTATCAAATGTACCAGATCCGCCTCCAGAACCGGAACCAGCAGAAGTGTCTGCATCTCCTGCTTTATCAGCTTTACCATTAAGATCTCCATGAAATGTAGGAGCAGTTACTCCAGCAGTATATGTAGCCGATGTTCCAAAATAATTCTTTGCATAGTATATCATATTCTCACCGCCAATAGTTCCGCCTGCACCTACCACTGTAAGATCTTCTGCAGAAATATTTGTATTTGGAGCAGCAAAAGTTGCTGTCATCATTGAACTAAAATGTGCAGATCCTCTTGCATTCATATTAAATTCACCTTGAACACTATTATCAAGTTTACCTTTTACGATATTTGTTACATCACCTAAATGAATGCTTGTAGTATTCTTTACTACATCTGTTTGCATATTACCTACGACTTCAACATACTTGTTTTTCTTTGTTGCTTCTTCTGAATGTCCTTGAATAAATTCTCTTTTATTGCCCTTTACATTTAATTTGTAATCGCCTTCGACTCTCATATCTAAATCGCCAGTAGCATCAATCTCTAGATTCTTACAAGAAACTTTCAGATCTCCTTCAACCATTAATACACCAGATCCACCGACTGATGTTATAATATTGTTTTCAGTGCGCATAATCATTGTACCGTCATTACGCATCTCGATACCAGTACCATTTTCATGTTTAAGTAATATTCTTCGAGAGCCGTGCTTATCATCAAATAATAACACATGGCCTGATGATGTTTGTTTTACAGATGCATCCGAATAATCAGTATCAGTTCTATCAGTAGTTGACATTATATCTACAATGTCGATAGTCGGATCGCCAGGAACATTTAATTGATGATTTTCTTTTGTTAAAGAAGATTTATACCAGTATTCTGCTCTCGGAAATTGACCTTGCGGATCACCAGCTTTTTCAGTATCTTGAGTTGATCTTGCATTAGCAATATTCTCTAATATTTTCCATGTATCAGCCATTATTGTATATCCTGTTCTTCAAGTATTTGATTTTTAGAAGCTTTATCTTTTATAATTATTTCATCTCGAGTTAAAAACTTTTTATCTTGATTAGGAAATGCCGTATTAAGTCTATAAAACGGAGAAGCAAGTATTTTATCTGCAACATCAAACCCTGGTCCTACATTGATAGCAGGCTTTACTTCTTTAATTTGTAAATCATTATTACCAAACGCATCTCCGCCTGGGAATATTGTATAAAATGCTTTCATAAATGAATCAAAGCTTTTCCATTGCGCTTGAGTAATCGAAGCAGCATCGAGTCTTACATTACCAGTAGCACCGCTTGGCCCTCTTGTACCATTAAATCCTGCCACAAATGCAACTCCAATACTGAGAGGTTTAAATTCATCTGCAACGTGCGATGTCTCTATATTAATAGGTGCACCAGTTTGAATTGATCCGTCTCTTCGTACTACAAAATGATATGGTATGGCTTCACCGCCCGCTGAAAATTCTTGATTGATTTCAGGTGCACCAATATATCCGTCATCAATGAAATGTCCTGACCAATGCCATACAACAGTTGTTATATCTCTTTCAGCTGATTTTATAATACTTTCTATTTCTTCTTGAGAACCTAAAAGCACAAATTGGTTTTGTTTAGTAGTTTCTGCAGAGTTTCGTATTCTATGTCTTGCTGTATTACCATCATTAATAGTCGAGGCTACTGTTGTCTTTGCGCTCTTCAACGATAAAATTTGAGTATCCATTTTAGCTGTTAGCGCTGCTAGCTCTGTTTCAAGTTCAGGTGCTTGTAATTTCATTTTACCTATGAAATCTTGCATGTCAAATAATGAAGTAATTTTAGTACCTATTCCAAGTATACCGGCCTGATCAAAAATCTTTGTTGGTATAGTTGTTATAGCGGCTGATATATCAAGAGGATTAAGATTTCCGAATGCTGCGTTTAAAACATCTAAAGTTTTACCTGATGTAAACTCGTCACCGAACTTACTAATTGCAGTGCCTAACTCTCCGCTAAAATTTTCAGATAAATCTTTTAAAAAGCTCCCGCTATTTAATCCGCTATTTAAAGTTGTAAATTTTTCTTTAGCTTCAGTTAAAACGTTGCTCATCAAATCTTTGAATTCATCAGATTGCATAACTTTAACGCCTTCAGACATAGCATCTTGCAAGTCTTCATCTAATACTTTTTTAACAGTATCTTCAAATTCAGTGTCTGTAGCTCCGCTTACTTCTTTTATCATTTGTGATATATTAGTAGGAGCTCCGTCGCAAAAAAGTTTATGAGTCATAATATTTTCTGTAGCTGTTGTGACAGTAGTATCTGAAGTACCAATACTAACAGCTGCACTTCCAAATATTTTATTGAGTTCAGTCAAATCACTAGATGATATTGCTGTTTTCATTTTGTCTTCTATACCAGGTAATTCTTTTAAAACAGTACACATTACAGGTTTGACTTTTGAAAATCCTTTTTCGATCTCATCAATCGGAAGTTGAACCATACTTTGAAATACACCTTCAAATATTTGACCATCACTATCTCCTAGCTTAGTGCTAAAAGCAGAATTAAACGTTGTAGTAATTTTTTCGAGTTTATCTTCTAACCCCGAAATATTTTGACTTCGTCTAGATCCTTGTAGTAATTCATTTATTTCTGCTATTTTTGGCATATCATGATTCCGGATAATATTGCGTAAATTCGTTATATACTTTTAAAGCTTCTTTGAGACGAAGTTCTTCAGCAGCTCTTGCATTCCAATAATTAGTTGGCTTACCAAACTTACCGCTATTTACAAATCTGCTTATATCAGATTTTATTTCTGGTCTTTCATATTGTCGCATAAACATCATTGTAGCTTCTTCTGTATTTTCTGTTTCAAAAAATTGTCCTCTGAGAAACGTATATTGTTTTAATTCCCAGTCAACAAATTTTAATTGTGTCATTAAATCATTGATGGCTCTATTTTGAGTAGATGCAAATAATTGAAGTTCTTTTTGTCGATCTATTCCCCATTGGGCAATACCATATGCAGTATATTCGATATCAGTTCCAGCATTTTCAGTGCCCTTGGCATCAGGATTCATTTCAATACCATCATCTCGAGCTTCTATTATAAAATTTCCTATCATTCCTGCAATATGATGAGGTCTATATTTGAAATTTAAACCTGGACTAGTACTAAAAAACTCCCAAGCTTTTGCACGATTATCTGCATTGTCTCCCGTAAGAGTTTGTGCTGGAAAAAAATCTGTAATAAATGATCTTGCTTGTGGTCTTATAGATGTTAATAAAGCTTGTGATGAACCATCTCGATTACTTCTTTGTGTTGCATTCGGTTCTGATATATGAGGAATTGGTCCTATAATAATTGGTAATTGACATAAGCTACCATCAGCAAAAAATCCAACTACCCTTGCTCCAGGTTCAAGTCGAGGATTTTCTCCTATACCTGATGTTCCGCCACCTGTATTTGGAAGAATGCATTGCGCAAATGGCAAATCATTATTTGCAATCTCAGATCCATGTACTCCGTCTGCTCTTACTTTGACTCTATCTAATCCACTAGGATCTGTGCCTGTCTCTATAATAATTCCAAAAAACCATTTAAATACGTTACCATACATACTCATATTCTGTTTCCTAACTTTACACAGCTCATATCAACATTGTGTTGTGTATCATTGAAATGATGTCTTGCTGTATATATTATAAAAACGCCTGATCGTTTTCTATCTTCTAAATCATCTGCAGAAACTTCGCCTTCTCCGCTTGGTGCCGAGTTGTTTGAAGGATATATAAAATCTAATTGTCTTCCGATACTTCCATTGTCTCCTAATAAAAAAAGTCTACCAGGAACTCGAATGCTCATCGCAGATTTAAATAGCATATTTCTTAATGCATTATTGCACGCAGTAAGTCTAAATGATGCTACATTCGTTTCTTGATGTATATTATTAATATCAATATACGTATCATTTGCCACACATTTGTGGATATTTGTTGTATTATATTGATTCATCATTTTACCATTAAATTCATATTGCGAATGATGCACAGGAACTGTATCTTTTTTTATTAATTGAACTTTTGCCATATCTGCAAATAATTCATCTACGTCAAATTCATACTTTATAATTTGACCTGTTGTTATATCGGTAATAGAATGCTGACCAGCAGTAGAACCCGAAGTCATAAGTGCCAAAGAATTTTGTCTATGCAAAGAACTATAAGCCGATACATTAATAGCGTTTTCTACTGCACCTACTGAAGT
>Ga0209337_1002387_pt1 | contig 13616 bp, 19 predicted proteins | sample LinPmetageLP53_FD_184044 | JGI IMG/M metagenome (GOLD analysis project Ga0209337, IMG submission 184044) | Marine viral communities from the Pacific Ocean - LP-53 (SPAdes) (version 2) | ecosystem: Environmental > Aquatic > Marine > Oceanic | place: Pacific Ocean | collected 2010-02-08
GCCACAACTGATGATGCTACAGCGGGAGCTTTATATATAGATAGCGTGTTTGAGTGCTTCACAGTCGAGGACGGATACAACGCACAGAAGCTACCCGGGGAGACGCGCATAGGTCAGGGCTTGTATGAGGTTGGAGTCAGACAGGAGGGCGGGAGCTTTAACCCAAAGTATTCCGAGCGGTATCCGTTTCACGCGGGGATGCTCCACTTGCTAGGTGTTCCTGAGTTTACTTGGGTCTACATTCATACAGGGAACACGCACGAACACACACAGGGGTGTTTACTGGTGAATGAGGCAATCATGCCAAAGGGTGATACGGTCAGGGGCGACAACTTCATTGGTGGTCATTCCAGAGACGCATACGTAAACCTCTACCCTAAAGTCATTCAGTCAGCACTTGGTGGTGAACTCAAGATCAGGATAAGGGACTATGCTTGAAGCGAAATAAGAGGTTTGTGCGTGATCCGTGGTATTGTGAACTAGTTCTGTCCCTGCCGTGTTGTGCGCTCTGTGGTGCTAAGGGGGAGGCTTCAGAGGGCCATCATGTGCAGGGGCGGGACTGGAAGAAGACAACGAAGTCATACGAGGAACCCATACACAATGATTTCAGAATGGTTAAGGTCTGCGGTCCAGTTACTGACCCGAAAAGTTGTCACGCCAAAATGCACTGTGACAAGAAAGCAATGGGTACAGGAATGGTCAAAGACACACTTGAGCAAACGTCACAGGATGTTAAACAGAGAATGATAGAGGGGGGGTTCATTGGGTAAGATGTTCTTTGTTGTCCCGGGCCAGCCTAAACCTAAAGCCCGCCCCCGATTTGCTAAGGGGAGAGTATATAGCCCCAGTGGGAAGGAAGAAAAGCGCGTAGCGGGCCACATACGGCCACAAATGGGCCACTGGAAGATTTGTGGGACATTCGTGGCCCTCAAACTAGTTTTCTACAGGGAGGATCGACGGAAGGTAGACTTGGATAATCTTGTGAAGCTGGTTACTGATGCTATGAATGGCTTGGTGTATGTTGACGATGCTCAGATAGTAGATATACACGCTAAGAAGGAACACGACAGCGTAAACCCTAGAACGGAGGTGGAGATTTGGGAAAAATGAGCAGGGATGAGCGGGAGAAGTATATGCGTGTCAGGGAGATCGAAGCACGTAAGAACTGGGAGAAAATTCCCATTGCAGACAGGCGGGCTTGCTATCGTCTGGTAGCGGATGCAAGAGTTAAGGCTAAGGCCCTTCTGAATGACCCACTCTGGGTTGAAGCTACGGAGAAGCGTTACCTTTCTTATGGTATTGACTCCATCTGACGGATGTCTTAGGTAGTGTAAGTATAGATTTGGTACGGCAGGTCACTAAGTCTCTGACAAACCCCAGAGTAGGTGACGGTTGAGTTTGGAAGTCTCAGGTCAGTGTGCAGTTGGTGCCAGCGGGCGAGACTCCAACGGACGATAAGTCCCAACGACAAGTAGCTGCCACGCCCGTTTTCAAAAAAGGGAATCGCCCTACTTTGGGTTAGTCTGTTTTGTTCGTAAAATCGGTTGTTGGGAGTGGTCTTACAGACAAAGGCGTTAAGATGAAGGCTATCGGCATAGAAATAGAAGAGAAGTATTGCGAGATAGCAGCCAACAGGATGAGCCAAGAGGTGCTATCGTTTTGAAAGCTAATCCAGTGGGGGCAAAGACGGTATTGGCTGACATAGATACGTTGCTGTTGAGTGGTTGTCCGATGACACTGGGACGCAAGTCGATCTTGAAGCCTTACACGCGTGTTCCTGCGGTTATGGGTGCCGTGCTTCGGAATGACCAGATAGCTGAAAAGTTTTACGAGTATGGAGATGACTTGGTTCGCGTGACGGTTACTGTTGCTCACAAGCCACCCCACAAACCATAACACAGAAGGAGAAGCGAAATGATGTATTTAGGTATTGCCCTGCTTGTCTTTATTGCTTACCGTGTGGGGAAGAGACGGGGATACGACAAGCATCACGCAGACAGGATCGTGGTCGAGCAGTGGGCAACTAGACTCAACAAGCTCACAAAAGAGGAACAGATAGACAACGACTACTAATGGACAAAGAAGCCTACAAACAACACCTAGACTCCAGCCTAGATCAACTGAAGGTCGATGTGGGTATGCTCAAAGACACAGTAAAGAGTTTACAGTCAACAGAAACGGGCGTCCTACGGGCTAGGCTGGCAGCAATCGAAGTAGCAGTAGAGAAAGTAAACCTTACCCTCATAGCAGAGAGGGAGACGGCAATACGCACCTTTGTGGTTTCGCTAAAGAAAGAGGTGGAGGTTGTCTTGCGAAATTCTGGAATCTTACCTAAAGAAGAACACCTCAAGACTACACTCAAGGATACTAAGGGAAGAACTGATGCTACCGGAAGTGATACGGATGGTAGGGGAAGATTTATGGACACACTTGTGGAAAGTAAACGCGAATCAGCAAGAAAAGACGGGGAAAGGGTAACCGGAGATGAAGACGGAGCAAGATAACGCCATTTCGGAAATCTATAAGGCTGTTTTGGCACGACCCGAACACGCCCCATTAACCCCCGAACAGGAGAAGACAGCAACACCGGAAGAACTTATAACTCACAACCTACGGTTCGTGGTAAGCCACGTAGGTAAGAACTTCAGGAAATACGGTCTGCCCATAGGGGATCTCATATCCCACGGCAACGTAGGTCTTGTCACTGCTGCCCACAAGTTTGACGCAACTAGGGGCTTTAAGTTTATCACCTATGCCCTGTGGTGGATCAACAGGGAATGTCAGAAGGCTATGCGGGAAAACACCACGATTCGGTTGCCAATGAGCGTCTGGCAGAGTGACGCCACAAGACACAAATACGGAGATGATGCAATATCCAAGAGTCAGCTTAAGTCAGCAGTGGAAGGCAAGCGCATAATGAATCCAGTGAGCGTGGATGGGCTTACTGCACCCATTGACGCATATCACCAACACAGGAACGTCATTCGTGACGCAGCGGTGCGCATACAGATCAACGCCCCAGAGAAACCAAAGAGCATATCTCAAGAAGTAGAAGACAGAGATTCCCGCTCTAAGGTGTGGGAGCTTCTGCTAAACAATACAGACATAACCGAAAGAGACAAAGACATTGTGATGCGTTTATACGGGATGGGAGAATACGAAAAGCATACCCTGAATGAGATTGGCTTGGCGCACAAAATTTCCAGAGAGAGGGCTAGGCAGATAAATGAGGAGTGTCTTGAGAAGTTGAGAGGTGGCGCGGAGCGTATGTATGCAGAAGGTGAATGGGACTGGTCAGAATGAAATAATATATCGACTACAGGAAACCACTGGAAGTTATGTGGCCCTGTGTGTATTGCCACGGCTTACAGCATAGAGTTTCGTAACTTTCTATTCGACCCCTCTGCCATCAAACCTTCGACAACTCCTGCGTCGATGAACGCTTCGGAAGACGCCACCCACCTGTTTTCGTGAAGCCGTTTGAACTCTACGGGGCGTAGTTTGTTTACGGGGTCATTCCTTTGAGCCTCTAAATACGCTACTCCCCTTTCGGATGTCTGCCACGGCATACGCCTTTCGTGGTCCCAGTAAACGAAGGTCGAGCCATCATCCGATACATAGCACGGCAAGTCCTCAAGACCCTCTACTTTGTTACCCTCTGGTTCGTCTGTGTCATTATTCGGCTTCACCACATCGTTGTATATCTGCCACAGCAACTGCGACTGCCCGTAGTATCCCGCATAAGTCACGATCATACGCATGGACTGCTCAACCGTGTCAATGGGCTGCATCTCCGAGTAGAACGAAAATAGGGATTCTAGGTCGTAGGCCCATATCTCATCCCACAAGGTGAATGTCTGGAACCCTCCAGCCTCAGAACCCGCAGCACACGGAATAGCCTCAAAGCGTGCGTAGGGGTCCTTAAAGTGCATCTCCGTAGCTTTTGGCTTTACACTCTTGCTTTCCCCGCCCACCAGTTCCTCTTCGGCCATGATGTTCTCGTAAAAGGGCTTCTTCTCTCTGGCTATGTATTCCAGAAACGACTTTACACGCCTAAAACCCCGGTCTTGAGCATGTTCCTTTGCGTTGGCTATGGAATACATCTCGCCACCATATACCCGCGCCCAAGCGTAAGCAACCGCTGCGCCTAATCCTGTTTTGCCCGATTTCTTGGGGCATGAGTAAACAAACGTCCGGTAAGGCAGAACACCCGATTTGGTGCGGGAAATTCCTCCAGCGGCGTCAAAAGCAACCGGATTGAGGGGGACCTTTTCCTCTGGAGACTTGAAGACGTGATTGAGGATTCTGAGTTGGTGCGGCTGGAGCAGCATGCACCCGTTCTCGTTCAAATAGTCGGGGCTTTCTGGCTTCATCGTCTCAGGGGAGATCGGTATATACTCGCCCTCGATGACCTTCACGATGTCGTTTTCCCACCTTACGTCTTGCGCCATTTGTCCTCCCACAAGAACTTAGCAATGTCCCTTGCCGTTTCTTCTACGCAGTCTTCACTCAAGTCCGAATTACAGGCGTGAAGTGCCTCATGCGCCAACGTCTCCAAGCGGTGCTTATCACTTAGGTCGTTGGCTATATAGATAGTCTTCTCATCGTAAAGGGTCATGCCATGCCATTCTGCATCTCTGGGGCACTCTATAACCTTCCACTTCTTACCGCGAAATGTGTGGGTCTTTTTCACTAATAAGATTTCCGAAGATATTTTAAGTAACGGCACGACTCTTCCAGTGTTGCGCCCTGTGCTATGTGGGCACGCCCGTCTGGGAAATAAATAATTGTTGCTGTATACTCAGTCTTGTGGTGCCTGTATCCGAGCATTGTTGCATAGTCATCCTCACCCTTGTAGGTTCCGATGTTGCAAGCATAGCAGAGCTTGTCGCGCATCTCGTTGTAAAAGGGTCTAATGATGGTGGGCTTGTGGTAATGTCCTGAAGCAGCAAAGTCCCAGATGTCACGCATTTTCCCGTCTTTTTCGGCTGCATGTGTCTCATTCCATTGGGAATTACCTTTGAAGAGGTGACGGCATTTCCACTTCCAAACACCATCCCCTACGTTCAGCGTGAACCGAACCTCATCCTTGCCGTAAAGTAGCTGTGACCCGCGCAACATTTCGTGGACGTAATCTATGTGAGACTGTGTTATTGTGCGATTGTCGTGATTTCCAGCTACGACTACGGGCATTTTCCCTGACAACTGCTCAAGCCACCACTCTGCTGCTGCCTTCTCCTGTGGAATGCTTATGCTTTGTTCTCCAGCGATCCCTGCCAGCTTGCCTATCCAGTTGTCTGTTAAGTCACCAAGACAAAACGCATACATACCTTCCGCGTCCCGCACCATCTTGGTATCAGCCACCAAAGCCTTTACGTCCAGCCCTGTAGCGCCCCAGTGTATATCACTGAACAATGTAACACCAACAGGCTTTTCCGAGTCTATAGCTACTACCTGATCTTTCTTGAGACTCGCAAGCCTCTCTGCCCTTTCCTGACGCTTCAGAAGTGCCTCTATCGACTCCATTGGGTCTTCAGACAAATCATCAGGGGTCTGACCTGTGACAGTTACCGCGCCCTCATTCCTCAACATCTTTACTGTCTCTGATATACTGGACTGCGGAAACCCAAACTTTTCTGATATGTCCTTCTGTGTCATAGACCCGCCAAACTCTCCCAGATTCTCTTTTACTGTATCCGCTCTGTGCTTGGCTTCTGCTGTCATAAAAAAAGGGGCCAACTGTCGGCCCCATCCCCTTTTAGGGTCGCACGTATATCGTGCGACCATTTATAGTCAAGTTGCGCACCCTGCCAATATAACTAAAACTGGCACGCAGGTGCAATCTATTAGCAAACAGGCAGTTAGGGAGAATTACCCGCTCAAGGGCGTAACATATCCTCTCTAATCTTGTCGAGAGGCACACCATACTTCTGATAAAAGTTCTTAATATCGTCTGCTTGCTTCACGTTATGATCTACCAGACCTTCCAGAAGTCCCATAGCATTTGACACCTGCGTCTCTATTCTGGAAAGCTGAGATGACACGCCCTTGCTTTCTTCTTCTATCAGTGTCACCCTTCCACGAAGTTCTTTTGCTTCGGTGGACAACGTGCCTACGCGGGCCTCTGTTGCTGCTATCTTAGAAGATGCTCCCAGCCACCCACTAGATAGCCCGATAATAAGAGCTACAGCCCACCCAGCAAGGTCTTTTGTCTTCAAAACCAGTCTCCGACTCCAATATATTAACTGAATAATTCGCGAATTTCTTTCAATATCCAAGCTATGCCCAAGACACATAGCCCTGCTATATCGCCATCATAGAAAAATCAGGCCATTGAACATGGGATCGTCCTGTACGGTACAACTCCTGCTGCGTATCCTCATCCCGGTATCCACACAGGACAGAGCAATCAAAGGTTTTAACCACTTCATTCAGCACTAGCTGAATCCGGTCATCGCACTCGGACAATCGCCTCAATGAGGCCCTACCAAACTTCGGCATCAAATTTCCTCATTTCTCTTGCTGATGTAGGTCTGGAGGGGAATCAGAAGCGCAGACGTAATGCCGTTCAATAAAAGATAAATCGAAAACGAACCATCCTGCAGAGAGGCCGGGATCATAATTCCGAGCGATACTACATTTCCCACCACGCTGCGAACGGCAGACTCCCGTATGAACTTCTTCGACCGTTCATCAACAACGCCCTTACGTTTTTTCTTAACGCGAACGAGCTTGGTATTTCTGTATCGCAGATCAGAGTTGCGGTCCATCGTGTCGGTCAGACTGCCGCGCACCCGCTCCAATTCGTCAGATAGATCCTGACATTTTTCAACCAGTGCTGGCTTGGACATTGCGTGAAGAGGGATGTTCATGTCGCGGCGTTTCATTTTTTTACATTCTTGTTTTTCCCTCCAGCACGTTGCAGTGCCTTCCACAGGCTCTTTGGCGCATAGGTCCACGGTGCTCCAGATATAACCAGACGCGTGGCTTGGACTTCGCTGACTCGACGCACCTCATCTGTCTGGCTGTTGCGGACACATTTCATCTCTTGATAAGCCTCAGCAAACCGGAAGCAATTCGTTTTGCCTTGCCTCCCATTGGCACGACATCCAGAACGACCTTCCCTACTTCGATGGCGAGTCGTTTTTTTTACCCGTGATTCGGTATAGGACAGGCTTGAGGATCATATCAAGCACGATGTCATCGTGTTTAGTGGGCGTCAGCTTCACGACCTTCTCAGCAACCATAAAGAAGATCAGAACATACTGCCAGTTTCCAACCAGAAGTTCAGTCATTACTTTTTCCCTACCTTTCCATTACGTCTGTATATACCAGAACGGGCTTGCGTTCGCCCATATACGCAAGCGCACCAACTGTGTTGTAATCCGTGAACTCTTGAGCTTCCTCGTAGGACATGCCGTCACGGGCCATGAACATTTCGATTATTTTATTGTAGTCATATACCAGCCTGACATCGGGATCTTCCACTGTCCCTATGCAACAGGCCACGAAATCTTCACGCGGCTCCAGAACAACAGCCCCGTCATATTGCTCATCTGTCAAGTCCATGGGTTTGGTTGTGGTTTCTTGCTTAAGACCTGCTTTGCTACGGGAATGACTTTGGCAACCTTCTTGCCTACACTCACCGCTAGTTTGATACCTGAGAGTATGCCTATCATTTCTTCAACCCCTTTTTGACGCGAGATTTAGTGTCCGTAAAATCGGGGAAGGGTGGCACTTCTCTTCCCTCTTCCAGCATACGTGTTACTATAGTGGCTACACTCAAACCCAGTTCTAGCCATTCAGGGGGAACCGCCTCACGTAGTTTCTCCCCCCATTTTTGAATTTTACGACCAGCCGCCGCCCCTGCCCCTAACTTTGTCGATAAGTTGCCCATCAGTCTAGGGATGGTTGCTGGAAGTGAAATGAAGATGGACGCTGGATTCAGAATTGCACCACCAGAAACAGCGGCAAAAGCAACGGCCTTACCATGAATACCCGAAGGTATCCACTTACTGAGGGCGCTACCTGCCGCCGCTTCCGCTAGATGGAATCCTGATCTTTCTGAGACTATCTTGGAAATGTCCCTCATAAACTCACTGGATGGATTCTCGCCCATCGTTCTAAGTATCTTGGCTATACGGGTTGTGGGGTTCCCGCCTATCTCCCCAAAAGTCATAGTTATGTCCCTAAGCATGGACATATCGTTAGAATATGCTCTTGAGTGTTTCCCCCAATCAGCGTCTAAATCATCAAGATGTTTACGTGCAATTTCTCTAGCCCCAGACCATGCCGCGTTTCCAATCTTGAACCCCCGGGGACTTTTGGGGGCAAACCCATCAATGGCTACAAGGGTGCTATGGAGATCATACAAATCGAAATCCTTTGCCATCGTAAAACCAGACTCAGAATTTCGGAGTTTTTCGGGCCTTAGCCTCCCCTTTGGGCTTTGATACGGACGGTATTGTTCTAGTTCTGCAAATACCTTCTTCAGAAACTGCTGTTGTCCCTGCGGAAGACCGGGAACACCCGAGCTACGTGTAGCTTCCAGTTTCCCATCTTTCCATACCACCCCCCAGTTCTTTTCTGCGTAGGCGTCTAGCTTGTCCATAAGCCCACTCACGTCTGCTGACTTATTGTTCAAGCCAGCTTTGGCGGGGCCGATGTTCGCGGATGCGCGAGACTGAATAGCTCCAGCCGCTTCATCTACAGCATTCGACAACTCTGTTATATGGAAAGGCTCCCGCCCATCCTTGCCTTTCTTCTGTTCTGTCATGGCGCGATAGAAAGATTCTAACTCTGTCATACTTTCGTCTGGGTCAAGTTTCCGCTTGAACCGTCCAGTCAAGGCTTCTAGTGGATTCTTGGCACCCGCGCTCACTGCTGTCCTAAACGTCTCAGGGGGAAGTCCCGTGGACATAGACATAACATTAGGGACAAACTCTTCTGCTAATTGAGCGCCTTTGTGCCCCATCGTTTCCATTATGCGCCCTGTTGCGCCTCGCAGGGGACTAGCACTGGACATCGTAACACCCGCCTTGCCAAGCCCCTTAACAAGACCAGCCTTAAGCGGGGCCATATCCAGAAGGAATCCTACAGGGTCATTTACGAATGTCTGCCGCCACTTAGACCCCATCCCAGAAAAATCACCTTCCATCAACTCAGTTGTTCCATACCTTCCGTCGATATGGTTGATGAAATGCTTAAACGCAGACTTGTACTCATCTGCATTTTCGTTTGCCTTGAGTTTATCTCCCGAGAGTACCTCTGCGCCTCTTATTATTGCACCAAGACCCATAGACCCAAGAGCTTTGGTTGTGTCGAGTGCGCGTTGTGGAGTTGCTACCGACATAGCCAAATTACCCAACCCCTTAACGCCTTCTACTGCGCTAGGAAGAGCATTAACTAGAGTTCGGGCTATATCAGTAAGTTCCCAACTGTCCGTTGTGGCGCCAAGCATTGAGTCAGCAAAATACTCCTTCTTCTGCCCCGTTGCCCCAGAAAGAATACTTGCTTCCTCTGTGCCGATTTTTTGTATGGTAGCCTGTAATTCCTTTATGCGCTCTGCTCTGTCCTGTGTCACATTTCCCTCCCCTGCAACAATTCATCTAGTTCAGCTTGTGCTTTTTCTTTTTCTTTTCTCTTGGCTCTCAAGCGTCCCTCTGGTGAATAATCAGGCATATTGGGAACAATAAGAATCTCTTTCCCATAACCATCTAAATGCCCGATCATTTCCTTACCGTACAAAGCCTCTGGCAGAGTGGAGACGTGAGCATCAATCTGGCTTTGTGCGGTATTGTTCAGTGCTTCCACAAAATCTGTTCCCGTTTCATACATAGAACGCATAAGATTTTGGTCAAAAACATCACCCTTTTTGACGTTGCCAAGATAAGCTCTGATTCTTTCTCCCCATCCCTGTGCCTTGCTCTGTAAGTTGACATCATCAGACCTAACAACGGCATCATCAATCATCTTCTGGAACGCTGTAAGGGCGGCTATCTGTCTAGTGCCCGCTCTTGTTTCGGTCCCGTTGAACAGGGGCTTGAGTGCCGCATGGAGAGTTTCAAATCTTGCGTTAGCCATAACGGTTAAGTCAACGAGTGGCATATCCCTCATGACCTTGGCTTCTGATTGAAAGATGTCTACTTGGTCGCCTTTGAGTTTGGCGGCGGTGGCGTCTGCTTTCGTCTTTGCCGCTCCGTGCGTCTTTCCCCAACTAAGCCACATATCTGTTTCTTTTAAGTACAGACCCTTCTGCATGAAGTCTGCTTGAACGTCACGCCAGTTTTTCATTTCTGCCGCTTGTTTCCGCTTGAACTCCATTTGGTCTGATATTTCTTTTGCCCGAATCATATTCGGCCCAAGCTGTGTCAGCCCACCAGCAAGACCTCTCCTGAAGTCCTTACCACCAACAGCAGCAGCAAGACCCGTCCCACCAGCGATAGCTAATAGCTTCTTCCACCCCAGACCACCACTCTTCACGGGTGGCTGTTCTGCCGTCTTCGTTGGGTCGCCCAGACCACCCTCTTCGCCCAGACCACCCTCTTCGGCCAGACCACCCTCTTCGGCCCAATTACGCCCCGATGGGACACTCACGACAGGATTCTTGCCCAAGGGACCGTCTGGAAACGGGCGTATATCTCTAATCTCTCTTGGGTTCTCGTCGAAGCGGAAGGAGTCAGGACTCTCGCCGTCCTGAACCCCTTGTATGTATTTGATAGCTTTTTCGCGGTTGGTAATATCGAAGCTGGATTGTCCCAGCCAATTAACAGTTTCCTCTGCATAGCCCAAGTCTACGAGTTCGCGCATCAATTCGTCTTTTCTCGCATTCACAGCACCGCGGTGCTGTAGACCACCACCCAAGAGAGCATCATCAGAGTCCGGTTCCAGCACCCCCCCTTGCCCGGGATTCATAAGCACTCCCAGTGGAAAACCTCCCCCAGCAACAGTTTTCAGGCCCGGGGCGAACCTCGCCATTGACTGCGAAGCGTGCGGTAGCGCCCCTCTTCCTAAGAGCTGTAGTAATGGATTCATAAGATTCCTTATCTTAACGCAAGTTTCTCTACTTGCTTGGCAAGTGCTTGGACGCTTGCAAGAGCAACACCAGAAGCATCGACTAGATGTATATGTTTATCGCTATCACCAACACCGTAGGCAGATTTGAAGTCTTGTGCCATCGGCCCAATATGGAGTGTATTAGGATCATCGTCGTAGCGCCACGTAGATATAGGAAGTTTCTTGGTTCTCTCTAAAACATCATCAGACGTAAGTGGCCGAATGTCGTGCTTGATATTCTTATCTGACGCTGCAATAGCCATCGGTACTGCCGATGCTACATTACCAGCCGCCTGACCAAACAGTTGCGCAGTAGATGGAGGGGCTTGTGTGTTAAGTCCCGGGATCACAGAAGGTGCTACGTTGACACCAGAGAGAGCAGAGAGAAGCATAGAGAGTGGGTTTTGCATTTGCCCAAGCCTCGTACCCGCAATGTTCTCCGTTGTCAGCAAGCTGTTAAGAAGGTTAATATAATCTGTCTGGTCGCGCCCAAACTCACCCTCGCGCCTCTTTATGTCCTGACCCTCAGACTCCCCAACACTTCCACGTAATGTGTCTATATTTGAACGAGAGACGGCAGATGTGCGCTCAATAGCCGAAAGCTCTGCATCCGCAAGGGCGCGAGACTTGGATGCTGTAAGCCTCTTTCTTGATTCGTCAGCTTGTGTACTATTGGAAATTCCCCGAGCAGCTAGACTAGCCTCAAGTTCCCTAGACAACCCTGAATACTCTTCTTCGACCTCTGCCGCAATAGCTTGGCGGGCAGTATCAAGGGATGCCGTCTTGAGATTTGACGCCTGACCCAAAATGTTTTGATACCAGTCGGAAGCGTCCTTGCCCTCTTCGTAGAACTGCGCACCCTTAGAACCGGGAACATTAGGAAGGTTATAAGGAGATGTTGCCCGATTAGAAGCCATGTTAAACAGGTCGCCAGTAGCACCAAAGGCCCCCGGGAACTGCTCGTTGAACATATTCTGTTGCGGAACAGCCTGAAGTCCTAGATACGTCTTTAGGAGATTGTTTATATCTTCAGTGCTGCCTGTGCCTGTTGAACTAAGGGCCGTAGCGATACGCCTCTGAAGATCGCCCATGACGCTATCAAAATCTACTTGGTTGTCTCCGCCAACGTGGTATCTCGCGTTGAACGCTTCAGGGTCATCAAGATATTCCTGAGCAAGTTTCTCCATCCGTTGACCCTCATTGGGGCCAACCCCGGGGATTGAGCCACCTGTGTTTCTTGCGATAGTCTCAATAATGTTTTGCACCCCCGGGGGCACTTGACTCCAAGGAGTAGGGGACCCGTCTTCGTATGTACTTGCTGGTCGCTTTGTAGCAACCCTTCTACCATTATAAGTCCCATCGGAAGCATTAAATCCCGCTGCCTTGCTCGATGCGTTGTGCGGTATCCACTGACCAGACGTAGGGTCTTTCATAAACAAGTTACCGTCAGTGTCCGTAAACAGAGAATCACCCCCGTTAATATCTGGGTTGAATCCCTTCGGTAACCCTGTTACAGGGTCTACGCCAATGACCGTAGGCCCAGTTCCTGTTACAGGGTCTATTACAAAGGTATTCGGGTCGTTCGCAGATGGTGTGCCTGACGCGGGGCGTGTTAAGATCGGGGCAGCAGACGTTCCAAATGGACTTACATAGGTTGATCGGTCTGTTGTAGGAGATCCCGTTGTGGGATTTATGAAGTTCCCAGAGATGGGTTCGTTGCCACCTATACTCCTAGGTGCGCCACCCGGGTTATCTTGTGTCACTGACCCCGGTTCTACTGGGGGGGGGACAAATGGGCGTGCTTCCATTCTCTGTGTCTGAGAGATTATATTTCCAGAGCTATCTAATACCTCTGTGATTATTATTGTACGCCCATCACCAGCATCCACGCGCCTAGTTGTTGTTGTTTGTTGCGGGGGACCCTGATTACCACCACCATCATCTATTTGTGAACCGTCTTGATTTACTTCTACCCCGTTAATATCCCTCCATTTCCCATCTTCCCCCAATACCGGGAAAACCTGTTCACCACCTTTCCCGGGAGGTGGGGGCAGAGGAGCATGCCCGGGCAACTTCAACGCCTTGTAGTTCAGCGCATCGGGAGGGTTGGTCGTAGCAGCATGCCCGGGTTCCACAGTTTCTGTTCTATTCCGATCCGTCTCCAAGGTACGCCGATACTCTCTCTCATTAATTATCCTTTGCTTCTCCGCCTCTATTGATTTCCTTATTCTGGCACTTCTTTCCTCCGGCGTCTCAGGACGCTGATAGGCAAAGCCTCGATCTATATCCGCTTGTGACACCCCTTGCGCCAACATCCCCGACCTGATCTCGTCATCCGAAAAACCGGAACTGCGGAAGTGCTGGATACCTGCAGCGATACCTGAGTCAGTTGCCCCCGCTGCATGGGCACCGGGGGTGGGGGGCTGGTTCGTGCCACCGGGAGGGGGTAGCTGGGATGTAGTACCACTGCCACCCGGAGGCGGGGGTTGGAATGTAGTACCACTGCCACCCGGGGGCGGGGGTTGGAATGTAGTACCACTGCCACCCGGAGGCGAAAGTGA
>Ga0209337_1002389_pt1 | contig 13613 bp, 28 predicted proteins | sample LinPmetageLP53_FD_184044 | JGI IMG/M metagenome (GOLD analysis project Ga0209337, IMG submission 184044) | Marine viral communities from the Pacific Ocean - LP-53 (SPAdes) (version 2) | ecosystem: Environmental > Aquatic > Marine > Oceanic | place: Pacific Ocean | collected 2010-02-08
TTTATCCAGCACCAAAAGATAAAGAAGGGTATGTTTGGTCAAAAGATGAGTATAAAAAGTATTGTTAAGATGAATAATTTAATTAAAAAAATATTAAGAGAAGAAACTGAAACCTACAACACCTTATGTTTACCTTATGTGGGTGCAGATACTGACCCTATAACTGGGGATATTGGTGATTCTAGAGATGGTGGGGCTAGAAGTCATGGTGGTATAGACCTAACATCAGAGAGTGGAACCCAACTTATAGCTCCTGCTGATGGAACAATTGAGAGAGCTGATTTTATAGAGTCTGGAACTAAATGTGGTGGTAAAATAAAAATTAATCACAGTGGTACTTTTATAAGTCCTTATACTGGTGAAGAAGTAAAACTAAAAACAGTTTATTGTCACTTGAGTGAGGTTTCGGTAACAGAAGGAGCTACCGTAACAAAAGGTCAAAAAATAGGTAAAACAGGTGGTGCAGCATCAAAAACTGATGGTAGTCGTTCACAAAAAAACGCAAATGGTGAAATAGTTGATGCTGACAATGGATTTATAAGTGATGGTGGGGAGTATTATAGAGAAGCAGGTGCAGGGAATTCAACAGGAAGACACTTACACTATGAAGTTTATGAAGACGGGTCGTACGTTAGTCCAAAAATATATGTTAGAGGTGGTGGGGATTTTGACTATAAACCTTGTGAAACCTTATCTACACCTGACGAAGAAGAAATTGATATTAATTCTGATGAATTTAATGTGATATTAGATTTAATAGATACAAACAAAGAAGAAGATGTAAAAACTATAGAAGATGATGATTTAGGTTATGATACGGAAAGAAACCCAATTATAATGGTAGATAATATAACCGACCTTCCCCCAGCTGATACAGTGCCTAATACTTTTGTATTCGTTGGTGAAGACATATACAAAAAAAATAGAAAGGGTGATAAATGGGTGTTACTACCTAAAGACGATTCTGACACATTTGATTGATTTTCCGTAGACTTTAAACTATATTTAAAGAAAAGAATATGACAAGTAAAGAATTTAAAATATGGTTAGAAGGGTTTTTAACACCACTTAATCTAGATGGTGTAAAAATTAGACCAGATTATGGAACTAGTTATAACCATTTAACTATGTTAAAAACAATTCATAATAAACTTAAAGATGTGAATGGTGATGAGGGATTGATAGTTAGAGGACCAAATAATATACTAACAGAAAACCTAATCCCAGCTAAACCACCAAACCCATTTGAAATAAAATGTGAAAACAAAAAAGAAAACAATGAATAGAATTGACCCCTCACAACATTATAAAAGTTATCTCTACATAGGGTACGTATGGTTTGTGGTAATATTGATAATGTTATTTTTAACTGGTTGTTATGTGTATGAAAGTAGTTATTCCACACAACAACATAATTGTGAGTTAATGGCAAGAGGTGAGATGTGTTTATCCGACCATAGATGTTGTAATAAACAAGAACACACAACACAAATTTATTACTATAATAATTTACCTTATTGGGGTTTCTATAATGACTATTATTATTATTATGGCACACCACACATGTATCCTTGGTGGTATTATTACAGTATAAGACCACATTATAATTATAATGTTTCTACACATGTTTACATTACTTGTAATAAAGGTTACTACATAGGTAAACCACGAGGACCAAAGTTTGGTAATAATAAAGGAGGTACTTTTAAACCAACCAACACAAAGGTAGTTGTTAAGTCTAATAGAGTTAATAGAACCAACATAAATACCCCTAATACAACACACATAGATGGTAGACCTATAAATAACACACCAGTATTCAACTCAAACCAATACTTAAACAGAAATAAAACCAATACAAGAGTAAAGATTACCCCCAATACAAATACGAAGGTAAAAACAAATACAAATTACACCCATCCAAAAAATAACACTAAAGTAAAAACCAATACTAGGGTAAAGACTAATAGAAATACAAAAAGACCTAGATAAATTAAACTTCCCTTTTTAAATACCCTATAGACCACTTGGTTTATAGGGTTTTTTATTTTATATTTGCAAAGTAATTAATGGACCCGTAGCTCAGCTGGATAGAGCACCTCCCTTCTAAGGAGGCGGTCAAAGGTTCGAATCCTTTCGGGTTCACTAAAAAAAAAGAAAATGGTGATAAGTAAAAAAGATGAAAAATTATTAGAAAAAGGTATTTTTATACCTATCTCATATGACTATGATAGTGGGGGTGTTTACATAGATGAGGATGAATTAAGAGAAGAGTTTGAAAATATACTTGAAGAACTTATGGAAATAGAAATATGTAAATGTGGGTTTTGTGGTGAACCATTAGAAGAGGATTCACAATACTGTTGTGGTGAGTGTCACAAAGCTGACAATACTGAAGGTGTTTAATACAAGAAAACTATATACTTGAATTATTAAGTAAAATAAACTATATTTTAATATGCAAAAATTAAAAAAAGTAGAAGAAAGGGTTATCGAAGTTTTAAAGGAAATATATGACCCTGAACTACCAGTTAACATATATGATTTAGGGTTAATATATTTTGTAAAGGTTAAGGAGTCAAAAGACAAAGGTAATTTCTTTGTAAATGTAGAAATGACAGTAACTGCCCCAAATTGTCCAGCTATAGAAAGTCTACCAGAGGACATTAGGTGTGGTGTAGAAAAATTAAAAAATATTACAAAATGTGATGTAGAAGTCACTTTTGACCCACCATGGGACAGAAGTTTTATGAGTGAGGAGGCAAAATTAGACTTAGGGTTTTTATAAAATGGGAGCAAAAAAGAAAAAACAAACAAAAATATCTACACACAAACGTAAAAAACAGAGTAGAAAGAATAGACACAAAAATAAAAAATAAAATATGAACGAAATACACAAATTTAGTAGAGAAGAAGAAGATGGGTCAACGACATACAATTACGCAATTGACTACGATGGGATATATAAAACCCACAATAATAAAGGACCCGCGATTGTAAACGACACCCAAAAATTAAAGGAGTATTATCTTTTTGGTTTAAAATTAGAAAAGGAGGTTTGGGATAAAAGAAAAAAGTTATTTTAATATAACTTAAAATGTAATTTACAAAATAATATATTATTTGTAAATTTTATGTAAAGTAAATAAAATGGAAGAAAACTACACAAAAGAACTAAGAAAAGACATCAAAACAATTAAAAAAGATTTGAGGTCTATGAATATAAAGACTAGAAATTTATTCAAAGAACTAGAAAAGAATAATTTTAAAATAACCACATTAAAAAAAATAGAGAGACCTGAATTGGTTTGGTGGAAAAAAATAATAAACCAATTATTTGGTGCAAATTTAAAGTAGGTATGGTAGAATATTTAAATTACTGGTTAAGAAAGACCGCAGACGAAACCCCTAACGATATGGAGTTGGGTGATAAATTAAGAAAAATGTTGTGGCAAACAGACAATAAAGGACAAGAAAAAACTAAGGAGTGGATTGTAGAACAATATAATAGAAATAGGTCACCGAAAGATTGGGTAGAAAGGGTAGAAGAGATGTCGGGATACAATAACGAAATTAAAAAAAGAAATATTACCCCAAAAGGTGAATAAATAAATAATGTGAGTGTATACAAAGAAGTGTTTGTCAATGGGTATTACAGGAAAGATGGTTCTTTCGTTCGTCCTCATATTAGAAAAATTAAAGTTAGTAGAATGTTTGGTAAAAAAACAGTTATAAAATCTTATAATAGTGCAGACACAAACCAACTCACACTAAACTTTTCTGGGTTAACTTAAATTAAATAAAATGACAACAATAACATTATTAGTGGTAATAGTAGTAACATTTCTTTTAGGGAAATACGCTATAGAAGAAGGACAAAGAATTGAAAGAAATAAACGATTTATAAAAGACTTTGAAAAGTTTGATAAAAAAAATAAAAATGAAAAAAAATAAACTACCAGAATGGTTTGATGGTGAATTGTATGAAGATGGTGGTAAGGTTACGAATCGGTTTTCAGGAGAAGAATATGAACTAACAGCAGAAGAACTCTCAATGTATGATTTTATTATGGGAGCAACCATGATTATGGAGATGGGAATCCCCAGTAAAAATGATAAAATGATTAATGAATTACGAGAAGGTTTGGGGTGGTTTAGAGAGAATAACAATAAAGCCTATATGGTATTGTTGAATTAATAATAAAAACAAAAAACAAAAAACAAAAAAATGGCAGTAGAAATTAACATTATGGAAAATGGACCAATATTGGTCAAAGGAGAAACCAAAGTAACTAAAGGTGGTAAAGAAGTAACAGTAAGTGAAAATTATGCATTGTGTAGATGTGGTAAATCCAAAAACCAACCAATGTGTGATGGAGAACACAAGAAATGTAACTTTAAAGGATAAAAAATTGGGTTTTAATAAAAGATATATAAATAAAGAAAAAATTGTTCACGCCTTTTCACATAGGGGTATATTGGGTGTTAGAGAGTTGATAGGAATAGAAGGGTTAGGTAAAATAGAAGCCATCATCACCCAAGACGACTTTAGTGATAGAGTGGTTACCGCATACCAAGAGAGTAGAGAAAATGATGTAGCAATGGATATAACTGATGAGATTTTAAAAAAAATTAAATAAAATGGCAAAAAGATTAAAGGGCGTTATATTAGCGGGTGGAACAGGTAGTAGGCTATACCCACTGACTAAGGTTACTAATAAACATCTACTACCGGTATACGATAAACCTATGATATACTACCCATTAGAAACTCTGAAGAGAATGGGATGTAAGGATATTATGATTGTATCTGGGAGAGAACATTGTGGTGACATCCTTAATCTATTAGGTAGTGGTAGAGACATGGGAGTTAGACTTTCTTATGAAATACAAGATGAAGCTGGTGGTATTGCACATGCGTTGGCTTTAACCGAAAGATTTGTGGGAGCTTCTAATGTAGCTGTGTGTTTGGGTGATAATATATTTGATGATGAAATAACATTAGACGATTTTGAGGATGGCTCTAGAATATTTTTAAAAGAAGTACATGACCCAGAAAGGTTTGGTGTGGCTGAATTAGAAAAAGGTAGTGAATGTAAAGTTATATCCATTGAAGAAAAACCCAAAAAACCCAAATCTAACTTCTGTGTAACAGGACTATACGTCTATGACAATAAGGTATTCAACTACATTAAAAATTTGACACCATCAGATAGAGGTGAGTTAGAGATTACTGATGTTAATAATTTTTACGTTACAGATGGTTTGATGTCATGTCAGTTATTGGAATCATGGTGGTCAGACGCTGGTACTTTTGAAAGTTTGTTAAAAGCTTCAACCCTAGTAGCTAATAAAAAATTATGTGAATGTGGTCCTATCACCACACTAGGTAAAAAATAAATGTACATGAAACTAAATAAAACTATATTGGTGACCGGTGGAGCCGGATTTATAGGGTCTCACGTTGTAAAAAGATTTGTTACTCAATACCCATCCTACCATATATTAAATTTAGATAAGTTAACATATTGTGGTGACCAAGAAAATCTAAAAGAAATTTCATTAGCTAAGAATTATACTTTTATATTGGGAGATATTTGTGATAATAAATTATTAAAAAATATATTTGAGGAATATTCACCAGAAGCTATTATACACCTTGCCGCCGAATCACATGTTGATAATTCCATAACGAACCCAAACATATTTGTGGAAACAAATGTTATTGGTACCTGTAATTTATTAAATATGGCAGTAAAATATGGGGTAGAAAGATTTTACCACGTATCAACAGACGAAGTTTACGGGGATTTAAAATTAAATGAGGAACCTTTTATAGAAACAACACCATATGAACCCAAAAGTCCTTATTCAGCATCTAAAGCGGCCAGTGACCACTTTGTTAGAGCGTATGGGAATACCTATGGTATAAATTATGTAATATCTAATTGTTCTAATAATTATGGACCCAACCAATACCCAGAAAAACTAGTACCTAAAGTTATTGAGTGTATATTAAATAAAAAACCAATTCCAGTATACGGTGACGGTAAAAATATTAGAGACTGGTTATATGTGGAAGACCATGTAAAAGCTATAGATTTAATTTTTCATGAAGGTATAAGTGGTGAAACATATAATGTGGGGGGTGATTGTGAAAAAACTAACATAGACTTAATTAGAAGTTTATGTGATGAAATAGATTTTATTTTAGATAACAACAATTCGTCTACCGAATTAATTGAGTTTGTTACTGATAGAAAGGGGCACGATTTTAGATATGCAGTTAATTCTGATAAATTACAAAAAGAATTAGGTTGGGAACCAGAAACATCCTTTAAGTTGGGTATTAAAGAAACCATAAATTGGTACATAAAAAAATTTAAAATATGAGTTTAGAAATTTGGTTAATAATAGGAATTATAACAGTAGTTTACGTTAGTTGGTTAGTTACGGAGATTTACAATGCTCCACTAATGCCAGATGATTATGATTTATCAGATAAAGAAAAAAAAGAAACAGAAGAGTTAACTAAAAAACGTAATTTAAAGTAATGTATCACATAAACACAATATTAGTTAAGGATTCGGACACTGGACAACACGGTAATTTATTTGGTGGTAGATTGTTGTATGTTTTAGATGAGTCAGCGGCATCTTTTGCTATGCAAGTCTGTGACACACCTAGAGTTGTTACAGTATCTATGGATAAATGTGAATTTAAATTACCAGCAAGAAAGGGTAGTTTGGTAAAACTGTTTGGTGAGGTAGATAGGATTGGTACAACCAGTATTACCTTAAGAATGGAAGCGAGAAAACATAATGTGTATACCGGTAACCAAAAAGTAATACTTGAAACTAAAATTACCTTTGTTAGAGTTGACCCTGACGGACAACCAATACCTATTGCTGAAAGGGTACATAAGAAATACGAAGAAATAAAAAATAAATTATGAGATTACATCCATTTCTTTTCCACCATAAAATGGATATAATTTACATAATAACATAAATAAAAAAATGAAAGAAAATAATTACAGACCTCTACCTGAGGGATTATATGTAGGTAGTTCTATTATAGAAGGTAATGGTTTATTTACAAAAAAAGAATTAAAAGAAGGGGAAGAATTAGGTATAACACACATTAGATATAATTCTGATGATTTTCACTCAAACTACATAAGAACTCCTTTAGGTGGGTTTGTTAATCACAATACTGAAGCTAATTGTGTACTTTATGAGTGTGGAGCTTACCTAAAAATGAAAGTAGATAAAAATCTAAATCCAGGTGATGAGTTAACTCTAGCCTATAATATGTACGACCCATGTAAAAATTACGTAGAAGCAAACGAATAATATGAAAAAAGTAATATCTTTTAGTATATACGGAGATAATCCCAAATACACAATAGGTTTAATAAGAAACTTAGAATTAATAGAAAAAATATATCCAGAGTGGGTTACTTATGTCTATTATAATAATACCGTCCCAAGTGATATTATGGAAAAGGTAAATCAGTTCCATAATGTGGAATCATTTGATATGACAGAATTAGAGATACCAGGAATGTTTTGGAGATTCCAACCAAATGACGATAAAACGGTAGAGAGATTTATTGTTAGGGATAGTGATTCTAGAATTACCGAAAGAGAAAAAGTAGCAGTTGAAGAGTGGGTAGTGGAGGATAAAGTTCTACATATTATGAGGGACCATCCACACCACAACTACCAAATATTAGGGGGTATGTGGGGTATGAAAAGCCAACCAAACTTTAACATGAAAGAAGAATTTAGTAAGTATACTAACAGTAAAGAATTGTATGAAAAGATGACAGATATGAATTTTTTAAGGGACATCATCTATCCTCTATACGTACAAAACAGTACAGTACATGCATCATATCATGGATATGAACCTTGGGCAAAAGATTTTACATCAACCTTAGTGGATAAAAGATTTATTGGTGAAATAATAAATGAGGATGAAAGTAGAGAATATCATCATACATTAATATAATATGGGTAAAGGGGTATATAAAGTTACAGATGAATTTGAAGAGAGGTTGGCCGATTATACAGGTGCAAAATATGCGGTAGCACTTGACAACGCATCCAACGCAATTTTTTTAGCTTTAATGTATGAAGGTGTTAAAAACAAAGAAATATCTATACCTTGTAGAACCTACCCTTCTGTACCTTGTGAAATAATTCATGCTGGTGCAAAAGTTAAGTTTGAAGAAATGGATGGTGAAACTTTAAAGGGTGCATACCAACTAAAACCTACGAAGGTGTGGGATTCTGCATTAAGATTTACGGGTGATATGTACTTACCAAATACCCATATGTGTCTTTCTTTTACTGGCCCATATAAAACTTTTAAATTAAGTAAGGGTGGGGCAATAATTACTGACGACTACCAAGCTTACCTTTGGTTTAGAAGAGCACGTCATAGTGGTAGAAGAGAATGTTCTTACCATATTGACCATTTTGATATGTTAGGTTGGAACTTTTATATGATGCCTGAATTAGCGGCAAGAGGGTTATTATTAATAGACCAATTCTATAATCTAGATGGTAGTAAGAAACATCAGGAAGACCAAGAATTACCTTATCCAGATTTATCTAAATTTGAAATATACACTAAATGAAAAAAGCATTAATAGGAGCGGGGGGACATGCTAGAGAAGTAGAATCTTATTTAGGTGAAGAAATTGTATTTTTTGTCGATAAAGAATATGTAGATACAGAAAACCCTAAAATATTATGTATAGATGATTTTAACCCTGATGAATATGAGGTAATGGTTTGTATGGGAGACAGTAATGACAGACATAAAATAGTAAATAAGCTACCAACCAACACCAAATATTTTTCGTTCATACATTCATCAGCAATAATACAAAATAAAGTTATAGTAGGAGAAGGTAGTTTTATTGGTCCATACACACTAATCAACACGAATGTTAAACTGGGGGCACATACTTTATTAAATAGATTTAATAATATAGGTCACGATAGTATTTGTGGTGATTTTTTAAGTATGATGCCTGGTTCTATTATTTCAGGTAATTGTAAATTAGGTAATAAAATTTATATTGGTACTAACACATCTATACGAGAAAAATTAACTATATGTGATAATATTGTAATAGGTTTGGGTAGTAGTGTGGTTAAAAATATAAATAAAAGTGGGACATACGTAGGTTCCCCAACAACAATATTAAAATGACATTAGGTTACGCAATACCATCTTGTAAGAGTTATTTAGAATACACTTATAGAGTTTTAGAACAAATAGCCAACTCAACAATTTTACCAGATGAGGTGGTAGTTAGTATATCAGACACACCAAAAGATGTTGAACTAAGAGAAGACTTTCCATTTACAATCAAATGGATAAAAAACCCTGATGCTGAAGAAGGTTGTATGAATAGAAATATAGCCGCTGAACATTTAAATACAGATATCATTACATTTATGGATTGTGATGACTTAGTGCACCCACAAAGGAATGAGGTTATTTTAAAAGCTTTTAAACAAGGAGCAGAAACTTTTGTCCACAGTTATGTTTTGGGTGAAAGAGATTTAGGGTTAGATAAAGAAAAAAATAATAAATTCTTAAAAAGTATACACCCAGAGACTGTAATATTAAAAGAATATTTAACAACTTTTGGAGACCCGATAGGACCACAAAATGAAATAGATAGGAATGTACATTATCATAATGCTCATGTTTCTATTACGAAAGAAATATTTCAAAAACTAAAATATGACGTACACCCATTTTGTGATTCTTATTATACAAGAAAGTTAGTAGAAAATGGTTATAAGATTTGGTATACACCAAATGAATTATCTTATTATATGTTAGTAAAATGAAAAAAGTAATAGTAACAGGTGGTGCGGGGTTTATAGGGTCAACTCTAGTTGACGAACTCATAGATAATGGAATAGAGGTACTTGTGTTAGATAATCTATCAACAGGTAAAGAATCCAACATCAATCCAAAAGCAGAGTTTATGAGGTGTGACGTAAGTAAAGATAGACCCTTATTTAGTGGTGTAGACACGGTTTTTCACCTAGCAGCTACCCCACAAGTACAATACTCGATAGAAAATCCAGCCGATAATAATAATCTGGATTCAGTTATCAATATGTTAAATATATCTAAGAAAAGTGGTGTAAAAAGATTTATTTTTACCAGTAGTTCTGCGGTATACGGTGACCCCAAATATACACCAATAGATGAGAGACACCCAACTAACCCACTAAGTCCTTACGCTTTACATAAGTTAGTGGGGGAACAATATTGTAAACTATATTCAGAAGTTTATGGGTTAGATACAGTAAGTCTAAGATATTTTAATGCTTATGGTGATAGAATGACAAACCAAGGAGCTTACAAGAGTGTGATTTCAGTTTTTAATGAACAACACCAAAAAAAAGAACCACTAAACATTGTAAATGATGGGGAACAAAAAAGAGATTTTATACACGTAAAAGATATAGTAAACGTAAATTTAATATGTGGGTATAAAAATGATAAAAATTTTAATGGTGACGTATACAACGTAGGAACTGGTGTTTCTTATAGTGTAAATCAAATAGCTGACATGTTTGGGGGTGAAAGAAAGTATGGGGAGAACAGGGTAGAACCAAAAAACTCTATAGCAGAAATCGCTAAGATAAATTTAGATTTAGACTGGGAACCAAAAGAAAGTCTAACTAGGTTTATATTTACTAAAGTAAATAAATAAATTATAATTAAATAAAACTAATATGAGACAACAACAAAAAGCAGAAAGATACGATTGGTTATTAAACCAATATAAAGGTATCGAAAGACAGATAAATCAGATACCTAAATTACCTTTAGAAGAAACACTACAAGATATAAACAGTACTGAATATACCCCAGAGAATCAGAATAAAGTGAACCAATTAAGACAACAATTGGGAAATATTGACATTGAGGTAAAAAAATTGTTTAATTAATTAATGGATAAAAGAAGGTATAGAGATTCAGCACTAGGTGCGTTCGTAGGATTCGTGGGAATAGTGGTAATATGTATAATACTAGTGATAAATAACTATTTTAACCCTAGTAACATAGAACCCCATTACAAAAAGTTACCACCTACCGAGGATTCCTCGGGAGCTCCGTCAGAGATAGACACTTTAAATAAAAACATTGATACTATCGAAGGGTGCACACATTCCATATATGAAGATGAATATGTGATGTGGATAACAGCAAACGGAGATACTATATGGGAGTAATTGTAAATGAAAAAGAGTATTATTTATTATTGGATTTTAAAATTTTGTAATAACAAAATTAAAATATTAAATAACTTACATCGTAAATACGCAGAAGTAATTTGTAAAAATGGTGGAGATATTTTAGAGATTGGTTTTGGTGCTGGAACAACATCCAACCGAATACAAAAATATAATATAAAAACACATACTATTATAGAAATAGATTGTTATTTTTATGATAAATTAAAAAAATGGTCCATGAATAAACCAAACGTCATAACTGTAAAAGGAGACTGGAAAAATAGTATCCCAGAAGGTAAAAAATATGATGGGATAATATTTGATTTAAGTGATAGTCCGGATAATGACCCAAATAGGAAATATTTACTTAAAGAAATTATAAATTCTCACACTAAAAAAGGAACCAAATTGGTATGCTCAACAGATAAATTATTTGATAAAGAAATGTACCTTAGTGAAGGTCACGAACACAAGGAAATTAACGGATTAGATATAAAATTAAAATGGTACAATTTATTATCTAACTTAATACCAACTAACGTGATAAACAGAAAGAAGAAAAAGGGGGTAATAATATATAACTAAAATATGACTAGTTTTATGGACGCAAAAACAAATGATAGGTATAATAAAATACAAAAAAGAATGGAATTTCTTATGGCACAAATTGCACATGGGAATAGATTAGATGGGTGGAATCTCAAAGGACACAAGGAAGAACTAGAAAAATTAGAAAACGAATTAAAAAATATTATAAATAATGATACTAAAGAAATTTAAAGAAGAGTTAACTAAACCAGTAGGTTTATTATTTAAATTAGATACTGGTAAAATAGTACCACCATATTTTCATATAACGGAAGCGGGTATTAAAATTAAACAGTTCGCGGATTGTGGTGGAACGGTAAGACTGGAAAGACATATAATATTCCAACTATGGACAGATGAAGATTTTGACCACAGATTAGAATCAGTTAAATTATTAGATATTATTAATAATAATGAAATAATATCCAGATACGAGGACTTAGAAGTTCAGATGGAATACCAAACAGAAACCCTAGGAACATACAACCTATCCCATCATGATGGTAAATATTTCATACTAAACTCAGTAAACACTAATTGTCTTGCACCAGACAAATGTGGTATACCACCAAAGACTCAAACAACACTACAAACAAAACAATGTAACACCCCTTCTTGTTGTTAACATGGAAAGTAAAATTATAAATTTATTCGGAGGTCCCGGAATAGGAAAGTCAACCCAAGCCGCCGGTCTACACTATCTAATGAAAAAGAATGGTTTTTCTGTGGAACTAACCTCAGAGTTTCCAAAAGCAATAGCGTGGGAAAAAAACTATAGTGCTATAAATGACCAATTTTACATAACAGCAAACCAACACAGGAATATATCCAGAGTGTATGGTCAGGTAGAGTATATAATAGTGGATAGTCCTATACTAAACGGAGTAATATACAGACATAGATACTCAGGTACAATATACCCAACAAAATTCTATGGTGACCACTTCGACCAGTTCATACTAAACCTTTTTAGTCAGTACGACAATATAAACATACTATTGCATCGGAACGATGCCGTTTTTCAAAAAGAAGGTAGATTCCAAGATTTAACAGGAGCCAAACAAGTAGATAGAGAATTAAGAAGTTTATTAGTAAATAACAACATAGACTTCCGGGAATACGAGGTAGGTTTTAATACAGTAAACGACATATACAGGGACCTATTTAGGGAATAAAGTTAGGCCAGGTCAATAAAATTTCGTATCTTTATAGTAGAAAGAGAGAGAAATACTAACCTAATAAAACCTAATCCCATGACAAAAGACCTCATCAACATTATCAACAACAACATCCAATACTTAAAGAATTGTTTAGATTTAACTGAGGCACACATAACGTGGGGTACTAAAGATATAAAGAACAAATATTCTCAAATTAAAGAAAGATTACTCAATAAGATTAATGAGGAGAAAGTTTACCTAAACCTATACACTAATAAGGTTAAAGAAGAAGTTGTTATCAATGACGAAGAGAATGAGTACAAACAAATCATCAGTAGGTTATCTGTAGGGTACGGTCACTAAGGGATATCATCTGTAAATCCTCATGTTTATTCCCCCTACACTTCGTTCCAGGGTTAATCGTTCGGTCCACTAACGTTCCCCTCACTTAAACATTCAGATTCCCATATAATATCCCATTAATAATCTCATTAATAAGGGACCACTTAAATGACACTATATGGGTATATACATAATACTCCCATAATGATGTATACATACAATAAATTAGTATAATTATAAT
>Ga0209337_1002391_pt1 | contig 13605 bp, 10 predicted proteins | sample LinPmetageLP53_FD_184044 | JGI IMG/M metagenome (GOLD analysis project Ga0209337, IMG submission 184044) | Marine viral communities from the Pacific Ocean - LP-53 (SPAdes) (version 2) | ecosystem: Environmental > Aquatic > Marine > Oceanic | place: Pacific Ocean | collected 2010-02-08
CGGTGGTGCTGGTTACGAAGCAAACTCTTGGTTTGGTGCAGCACTACCCAATTTTGATGTGGCTTGCTCATGACTGCTTACGTTGCAGGTTGCTGTTGTGGGTGTGGCGGTACTGCGTGGTCTTGTTCTGAAGATCGAGTCAAACTCGAATTCGAGGTCATCCACACTATTACAGGCGAGCGGGATACAAATGTTACGACCGTTGCTTGTTGCCAAAGTGTTACTCCGCCATATACGTGTCAGCCTGGCCAAGGCCCTTCAGTAAAACATGTGGGGGGGACAAAAGCTGAAATTGAAATTACTTACAGAGCAAAAGCTCGTGTTTATCTAATCCCCCCTACGGGCCCACAACCTGTAAGCGGTGAATTAGGTGAATGGGTAATGGATAACTCAGGTTCATGCCAGTCGGTTTGGCTCAATTCAGGCGGTGCAAATGATGGTCCCTTCATCGAAGGAACTTGGAAAAGCGAAGCTGAAGCTGAACTTGGGCTGCCTTGTTTTGCAGGCAGTAATTGCAACCCAACTTCGTCGCCTACTGAACATTACGAGTATGAATGCGACGTTAAATTTACAAGCGAACCCCCAGCTAATCTTGCTGTACCCAGTAACCTAATCTCTTTGAAAAAATACACGGAGTTGCCTTATGGTTTCGGTGACACTTGCACCGGTGCTACGTGCATTTTCGAACTTCAATACAATCCAGATGCCAGCACAATCACAATGGAAGCAGCTAGCAGTTTTTTGGCTAGAGGTAAATCATTCCAATACGGAGGCACAGTTCCAAATTGTGGTCTTCCCACAGTTCCAAATCTCACTGAGACAGACACAACTTCTGGTGGGTCAGTTCTCTTTCCTGCTCGTGCTCGTATGACCTATCGAGCCCGCAATCAAAATACATGTGCACCACCATTGGGCTCACTTGAACTTGCTCCAGTTCCGGTGAGAGCCGACGTTAATGGCAATGGAGGTGGAGTCGCTTCTGCTTGGGCGAATGTCAAGTCGCTTATGCAAGGCGTTGCAAATGGATTTGTTGGTCTAACTGCAGATGACTGCAAAGGTATAAGCACATGGTCAAGCGGAGGTCAACTAAGTGGAGTTAATGGTGATACAGGCATTCTTTTCCTTGGGTTCAACGGCTCTTTTTATCAAATAGGCCAGTCAGGATTTCCATCAGTCACATGTGATACAGAAGCAACGGAACAAGGACGTTGTGACGCCACAAACAGCACGGGCGAGATTACTCCCAACCTAAATTTTTGTACTGGGTGGGAACGAAACATCGACAACGGGTACACGGACATGGTCTATGAGTATGCATACAACGCAGACTTTGGGGGCCCTCTAGGCGGGTGTGATTCTGTTTGCGGCCAAACTAATCCAACGGTCACCCATGTCACTACACCGGAATCCCGAGACTTGGTGGGCATGAAACTTAAGACCAAAGTGAACATTCTAAGTATCACACCAGTCGATTCTTCAACTTGTTGATCCGGGGAAACTATGTCTGACAAATCAATTAATGGCCGCGATCCAATTACGCCTTCTAAGGTTGCTTCTTATCTAAAGGCCAAGGTCTCCCATGTGGTCCAAGGCGATGTTCCCCCCCACGTATTTCAGGATCGGAAGGACTCGTGTTTGTCCTGTTCGTTCCTGGTGGTGGATAAGGCGGACGAGATTGGATTCTGTGGGAAGTGTGGCTGTGGCCGGGCCGACGGTGCTCGGCTGACCAACAAACTGAAGATGCCAAAGGTCTCCTGCCCTGAAGGCCGGTGGCAGGAATCCAAAGGTCAGAAAGCATGAGTAACGAGAACAAGCGTTGGGTATTCCCTACGGTCAAGACCACTCAGAACAAGGGGATCGAGCGTATTGCTCTCTCCGGGCAGCAGGTGGCTCACGAGCTGACCGGCATTGACGGCTCCTTGCGATTCGGCATTCGTCCGTCGAGCGGGATGAAGCTGGCCCACGAGCTGAATATCACCGCAGCGGTTCTCAGCCCTAACGAGGCTAACGGTGGAGTGGGGGGGACAGACCACACTTACACGGCTGTGGTAACTGACTGCTTCCCTGTCCAGTTCCACATTTCAGAAGGCCAGTTTGCTCACGGGTTTGTGTATCGACTTAAGAATGTGCTGGGTGGAAACCCTGCCATTTACATGGACTACTGTCCTACAGAAGACGTTGCTGATTTCCCTTTCCACGGAACGGACGTTACGACAGGGATACCTGGTTGGCGGACAGTGCGTATTGCAGCGGGAGATCAAACTGATCTTTCATCCATGGATGTGGTCTCCATGGGACAGTTTGTCTCTGTCTTTGTTCGAGGCAAGAAGCCGCTTGTCATCTACATTGATAAGACGAGTTCAGTCAACAAACTCAAAGTGGTTGAAGGCGGCCCTGGGGCACAGCCTACTTTGTTGGCGAAGGATGACCCGGGGCACAGTGCGTCTGTTATTGACTCGAGAAATCCTGGGACAATTGCACTGAGTTCCGGGCAAGCCAAGCTCGTCTTGTCTACGAACAAGACGCACGAAGTGGATCAGACAAACGATAGCGCGGATGATGCAGCGGCAGTGGCTATCCTCCCTGATCGTGAATATCAGAAGCTTGAACCGGGCAACTATTCATTCGCTTACTACCTGCATGATTCCAAGTCTGGACGTCGAACTGCACTCAGCGAAGTAAAGGGAGTTCGCGAGGATAACTTCAGTGGAAATGAAAAGTACGCCAAGTTGTATTTCCATGCTGACGGAGCCAAGTACGACCAGATTTACATCTTCAGATCTGTACGAACTCAGGAAGTGGGGGGGATCTATGCAGCAGCAATCTTTCACTTGGACAATATTTACGACTTCTCAGATCTTCTGGTAAGTCGAGACGCAGCTAATTCTCAGTCTTCCGGAATGGAAGCTTACGTCTGTCTTTACGAGTTGCCTGACATGGCACTCGCGATGCAGGACATTTACCTGGACAAGGTTATCTACGACAATGAAGTGCCACGAGGTAAGAGTGCTGTAGCCTTTGAAGGTGCATTACTTGTTGCTGATCCCGTTGACGGGAACCAAATTATCAGTAACCAGGAAAACAGGATTCGTAACGTAGGTGAGCTGCGGTGGTCATCTTTGACTGAGCGTAGTCCTGAGTTGTTCCCCATCAACAACAAGTACACCCCAGACGCTTATCAGAATCGAATTGAAAAGCTGATCAGGGTCGGAGAGTTTGCGGTCGGTTTCAGTAAAGACCGGATCTACCACATCCGCCGTAACGGCTTGTTTCTCCAGATCGAAGACATGCACGCTGGATTTGGATTGGCGGGTCAGGATGCAGCAGCTACAGCAGGCCCATTGGCTTACTTCGTCACGACTAAGGGACTGAAGGCCGTAGCCAACAATGGTCAGCTAGATGATGTGGAGTTCCTGGACAACCTGCTGATGGAGGATTGGAAGCCCAATCTGGAATCGCTCCAGATGGAGTTTGATCCCTACGCGTCTTGCATGTTTTTGCTGAACCCCGTCACAGAGCAAGTCGCTTGTCTTTGGTTCAATGTGGGTCGAGTCAGTGAGTTCCACGACATGCCCTTCGACAAGGTCAAGAAGGGTATCTGGCCTCGAGTGTGGTCAACCAAGGATCCTGTACCTGGTGTCGATACTTCAATGGTTGAGAGGGCGTTCTTTCTTCAGAACCACCCCTCAACATTGACAGCTGACATCCCAACTAATTGGAAGCCTCGGGTTTATTTGCTGGATGTAGATAGGGCCAAGACTTCAGGGTCTAACTCCAGCCAAGTGGCAGCCAATTCATCCACAATCAGGACGTTGGACTTTGGTGGAGACACTCATTTCCAATGTACGAGTCTGGAAAGTTCTGCTCCATCAGGACAGGCCATCATTAATCTGGAGTTGAGAAGCAAGATCTCAACTAATCCTGACTACCTTGACGCCGGCACTAGCGGAGTAGATCTAGTGGGGGGGTATGCCTACATCGTCAAATCCCCAACTGACCCTGATGCAGTAGGCCGCAAGATCAAGATCTACTACGCTACAAATCCAGGTACTAACTCCAAGAAGCTCTTTGTCCGAAGCAGTGACCTGACGCAAAAACTGTCGGGTACTACGACAGATATTGCAGGGACTGTCATCGCATTGTCTCCTATGTACGTCCACTGGGTAGGTGCCACATTGCCCATGGTCAGGGTCCAGGACGGAAAGACAGTCACTTCGTACGACATGTTCAACAACAAGCAGATCTCCTCGATTGGTTGTCATTTCACAGATGTCAGCAGTGGAGTAACGGGATACAAGTTTTTCCGAGGCGAAGTTTGGAACAGTACGGCAACCAGTCCTTCGGTCCAAGCAATTCCTTCTGACTTCTCAGGGGTTCAGATTGGAGACTCTGTAGAGAATGGGGAGTCCAATCACTACGCCGCTTTTAAGGGTACGGACACCAATATCAGCGGCAAATTCGGGATCCAAGATTCGGTTCTTAATCCTGGTCTTGAGATCTTTGCCCCAGATCTGGACTTCAAACTGATGGCTGTGATCTGTAGAGGCAGGGCAACTTCTACGGATACTTCAGAAAGAAATACTTGATGAGTACCTTCTTCGACAACTTTTATTCCCAGTACCAGAATCAGATGAACTCGTACAACCCTGATCAAGCTGCTGCTTCGCAAGGGTTCAATCAAAACCCTGATGGCTCATACACCACAATGCCTCAAGGTTTTAACAGCTCTACCACCACAGTACTTCCAGGGCATTTCGATCAAAATCAAAGTAATCAAGGCAGAGCTCAAATGGGTGCTGCACTGTTTGGTGATATGCAGAAGCAGCAGCAGGCTACTGACCAGAACTTTGCTCAAGGTCAGGCAGCTATCGGGAATTTCAGTCAAGAGGTAGACAATCAAGCCCAAGCTAGTTTGGATCAGGGGATGGCTGGCGGCCAGAACTTGAAAGACCAAGGCATGGATTTCTTTCAGTTTGGTCAGGACTTCTTGGCAGAACAAACGGCCAAGGTTGATCAGCTTAATTCTGATCTAGATCTTCAACAAGGTGAGGTAATGAGTGCTTCAGCTTTGGGTGCTCAGAAAAAGGCTGAAAGCAACATGGCTCAGCTTGAGGCACAGGCTGCCACTGGTGATCCAATGGCAAAGCAGTCTCTTGTTCAAGCTAAGCATGATTACGGGATGAGTACCCAACAGAATCTTTCAATGTTGGGATCTCAGATGAATGCTCAATCCCATCAGATGAAGATGGGGGGGATTCAATCCATTAATCAGTCTGCGGGTGTGGCCACAAGCTTTGCCAACCTGGGTGCCAGCATGTTCACTCAGGGCCAGACCATGCAGAACGCTGCTCAGCAGTACTCCTCAAATCTAAAGGTTCAGGGTAGACAGACTGAGGCTCAGATGCAGATGGCGTTTCAGTACTCACCTGTTGCTGAGGCCCCCGTATTCATGGCCATGATGGGATTCGATATGAACCCGTTTACCGAAGGCTATGAGGGCATGCCTGAGACGTACATGAATCAGCTCTGATTGGAACTAAATGACTCAGCTCACTTCATCCGTAACTCCCGCTCAGCAGCAGTCAATGCTCGGCATGGCTCAGTTGGGAACCAAGCAAGAGAACGATGCTCGCCAGGCGGGCCTTGCTGCCAAGCAGCTTGAGCTAGAGCGAGACAAGCTTCGTGTCTCAGAAGAACAATCAGGACTTGACCGTCGTCTTTCTCGTGAGAGTCAGGCTCTTGGTGCTATTGAAGGTGAACGAAGCCGTGAGTTCCAAGATGGGTTGGTGACTAGGCAGATTGAAGGGAATAAGGCTCAGTCAATCTTGGATTCCGAGCTTCGTGAGGGAGTGACCAAACGGATGCAAGAACGCCAGGTAAAGGTGGATCAGATTCGTAGGCGTGCAGAGCTTGATGCAATGGACGTTGATACAACTGATCTTAGAGATCGTTTGAATGATGAAAGAAATGCAATCTCTGATATGCAGATGCGTCAAATGGAAGCTGAGGCCAGACGACAGGGAAAGCTTGAAGAGTTTATGAAGGCCAAGGCAAAGCTTGCTCAGCATTACGAAGAACAGGGAAATACCTTCGCTTCTTTTGAAGAGACATTTGGAGAAGCCTTTGATTCTGAATCTCTAGAAGGCATTGCGCTCCTTAAGAAGTTTGGTATAGATGCAGGTGTTGAAGGATATTCATTCAACAATGAACCTGAATCTTTTTTGGGTTCGTTGGCAAACATCGGATCAAGAATAACTGGTGCTGTAACCAGTGCTCATGAAGATTTTTTCCTGTATGTGGCTAATCAGTTTCGTGATGAAGACAGTCAAATGCTCACGGGCGATCGAAGACTTTTGAAAGAAGGCATCGATAGATTGTTTGGTGGGGAATTTAGTACTGACGGAATCCTTAGTGACGATCCAACAAGCTCTTTGCATCGAAATTCAAAGGGCGGGCAGTTGGCTGATCGGATGATCAGTGAACATATTGGTGAATCAATGGCCATCGCACTGGGTAAGTCTGAACTTGCTGATGAGATTGTTTCATCCGTAGACCTTGCAATCAAAGCGGGTCGTGGTACCGGAGTTTCTGAAGAAGACTACCGAAAGCAAGTAACTGAAAACTTGCCTGAAGGTGTTGATCCAAAAGCATTCTTTCGTGGCCTTGAAATGGCAAATCGAGAGTTTGGCCAGTTTGTGAGAAAGTACAAAAGGTCTCAGACAGATGGTCTTCAACCAGAAGAAGTAATGAGCTACGCCCTATCCCGTGCATTTCGCACTACTAATTTGGGTGAAGCAGTTGCTAAAGGCCCTGACATTCCTGACAGCCAATGGCACCTTGCTCGAGGGAACACTCTTCGTGCAACTCAGGGAAGAACTGGTCTTGAATCAATTGAAGATCCAGACAACGAACTTGGTTCTTTGATGTCAATTTTGGATGTCATTGATACGGAAGACCAAGGCATTACAGATCGAGGCAAAAGCATTCTTCTACGTGAACGTGGTCTTGGTGACTTGTCTCGCGATAACCAGACAGAAATTGATCGTAGGCAAATTGCTGCCGCTCTCCGTGCTATTGACGGTGAAGACTACAGCGGGGTGTTTAAGCCATGACCAGGGACTGGAAGAAAATTGCTGGGGTTGCTGCTTACCGCCACGAAAGTGACGGAGGTAGCCGTACCTGCTTGGACAATCCTGAGTTGGTTGTTACTGATCTCCCCCCCACAGTGTGTCTTCATACGTTGGATGAGCCGCGTCTGGTGTTGGAGGACGATGAGTTTTCCCCCAAGAAGATTCGATCATTCTTGTGGGAACATCGGAAGTCTCGTGCGGTGTCTCGAGAGCGGGCCGTCCTGGTGACAGAGGTCACGGAGAACGGCAATGAAATCAAGATGTCTGCATTGACTCATGTTGATGCGAAGGAACGAATCAATGGCTAAAATTAATCCCCGCGTTCTTGAGCTTCTGAAAGAATTTTCTCCTGTATCAGGATCAACTAAAACCATAGCGCCTTTTTCTCGAGGGGCACGTAGCTTCAGAGAAGCTATTCAGGCTGCAGGTATTCGTCCTAAAAAGGGAATGACTGATTACAGCCTGGCTCAAAGAGTAGTTGAAGACATTCAGTCCGGGATGAAGCCCCGTGACCTAATTGCAAAGCATGGTATAAAGCAGATTGATGCGGTTAATCGTCTTCTTGGTATGTCAAGCAACCTTGAAGACAACATGTTTGAGATTCTTAGAGATGCTGCTAATCCTTCTCGAACTCGAGCCAATCTCGTTAAAAACTACGGCAAGGAAGCAGTAGAAAATCTTGAAACGAGACTTGGCGTTCAGTACACCAATGAGACTAAGGATGCTTTCAAGAAAGCTGCTCGCGAAGCAAAGAATGCAACCAAGGGGGCTGAGAGTATTGGGGTACGAAGATCAGCTAAGAGATCAAGAGATTACGTACTAGGAAAGAATGATGCCAAGACTTCTCGTGCAGCAACTCGAGAAGCTCGTCGAGCCGCAGCAAGAAAGACTGTTGCTACTCGACCCAATATTCCAGGCATGTTTGATCCTGCTCGAAAGCTGGGCAAGATGGCAAAGTTTGGTCGCTTTGCTGGCCCGATCGGACTTGGTGCTCTTGGAGTTTACGAGCTTTACAACATCATCCAAGGCATGGACGATGACGTTAATACCAGCCAAGAGATGATGCAGATGGAAGATATGTTCTCAGGTCTTGATGGTGAAAATCGTGAGCTTGCTCGATCTGAGTCCCAAGGATTCCAAGATGTGGCAAACACTCTTGAGATGGAAGACTCCATCTATCAGCCTGGGCCTCAGCCTAGTGGTGAGCTTGGGGCTCTCATGAATGGTTACGAAGACATGCTTGAAAGCACTAAGGGCGAAACTCGTCCTTCTCTTGAGCAAGCTTATGCTCGAATGGGGCTTCTCTAATGGCTCGAAGCCGAATGAGTTTGATCCGAGAAATCCTTACCGGTGTGGATGACATCGGTTTTGATTTCATGAAAGCCAAGCACCCGATTTCTCTTACTGCAGGTGCGGGGCTGGGTGCATTTGGAATGGTTACGGGCCTGGGTGGCCCTATTGCAGGTGGGATTTTTGATGATCTTCGTGGAGAGACTGATCGGGCTGCAATGGAGCAGGTCCGTAGCTCGTCCCAGGAGAATCTTCGTAGTCGTCTGAGGACTATGGAAGACGTTCGTATTCAAGAACGTAATGACAAGAACCTTGCCCGCATCCAGCAGTCTTCCCCCCACATGTTTCAGCAGGTGATGTCTGGTCGAGTCCTACCGCAGGGTGCAATTGTCCTGGGTGGTGGGGTTCGAGAAGATCTTTTGCAAGAACTCGCAGCTCATATGGGATCCTTGCAAGGTCAAGACTCCCTTTCACTTCTTACTTGAGAGTAAAACATGGCTGGTCAAATTCCTCTTCTTATTGAATCCAATGGTCGCAACCACAGTGTCCCTGATCACTTTCAGGACATCGTTGTCCAACTTTCTACGAAGGCAGATACTCCGGCAGACGTAGACGACAGCGTTCTTTTCTACGCAGAACGAGACACTGTTGTTGATGCGGCATTTATTGTTACTACTAAAGAAGATTCTGATCAGACGTTCCAGTTGAAGCGAATCACTTCGACTCAGGATCCTGATGGTGCTGGCACTGCACTCAGTAACGCTCAGGTTTTGGCTGCTGCGTATACTCCGTATACCTTTACGCTCGTTGAAACTGAGAACCTGATTCCTGCTGGCTCGATGGTTGCAATCAATATCGAAGGCGCCGGCACTGCTGAGATGGAAGTCACTGTTCAGATGCGGATTCGGACCCGAGTCTCAGGCTGAGGAGAGTAATTGGAACCTCCTCGTTTGAATGATGAGGGCTTCGTTGAAGATTTCAACGCTGTCCGTATGTACGACACGCCTGGGGTTTTGCTTAAGCAGATCCTAGACGATGAGGTGTCGTATGAGTCCATGAAGAATCTCTTCACGGACAGTGCCGCACTCAGTCCTACAGAACGCGACTCAATCCAAGATGGGTTGAAGCGTTCAATTGGTAGCAGTCGTGCAGGCAATGCCCTCGTCGACATCATCAGCAATCCATTTGTCTGGTTGCTGTTTGCCACTAGCCCAGGTGCCGGCAAGTCTCTCGAGAAGTCAGGCCGGATCTTTACATCAGGCAAGAAGCAGCTGGGCGAAGAAGCCACTTCGTATGCAGTCAACAATGCCAGTCCTCTGAGGGCATTGAAGCTTCTTGGTGCCAACCACCTCACTTCCGGCACCGCCCTCCCCGCAATGGTGTCTGCCTTCACCAAGCGAGTATTGAAGCTGACGGAAGACGAGCTTTACACAATGAAGCTGGGAGTGGGGGGGGATGGAGGACTTGATCCTCTACTCGACAGCATCGCAAAGCGATTCGGTGTTCGTAGTCTTAAGAGCCTTGACCCTGATGAAGCTCCTGACGTTCCTGGTCTAAAGGAGTTTTTGAAGAGAGCAAATGTCTTTGGCTACGCAGTAATGAGTGGCTTGGACAAGGGTCGAGTAGCTCGTAAGACAGACATTGTTCGATCTCAAGTCGTTGAGTTCAGGCGTGTCGACGGTAGCGGTGGCATCGATAAGATTTCAGTTTCATCGAGTAAAGCTGAACAGATTAAAAAGGCTCTTGATGAAAGAGGAATGTCAAAGGGGGCAATGGCCCAGGAAAACCATGAGTACCAACGTAAGCTTTTCAACTTGCGTGAGGAATGGAGAGACGCTGGCGGCGACATTGAACTAGAAAAGAAAATCTCCGACAAAGCAGATGCACTCAAAGGTGCTTACCGAAATGATCCTCGTAATCAAACTGAATCTGAGATTGCTCTTCGGAAGATTGAGCAAGAGTTGTTTGGTGCTGAAGGCAGGCAGCCCATTGGCACGATTGTGCAGCTTCGTCCTCAAGAAGCAATCGGCGAGTACACAAAGAAAGGTATCACGAGTCGTAAAAGAGGAGGCAGTATTGCCTATGACGAGGCAGTCATGGGTGATGCTGGCAAAGTCACTGAAGGTCTCTACGAAAATGTCGCTACTTCTACTGATGTGATGGGCCTTGATCGAGGCGGTCACATGCAGGAGTGGTTGTCTGCTAATGGTTTCATGCCTTTCATCAACACTCAGCGTGGTGTCATGAAGGCTCGATACGTAGACTTGTTTGGTAACTCAAAGAAGTTTAAAGAGACAGGTGAGATTGAATTAGACGAAGGCAAGATTGCTCGAGTCTACAAGTCTTTCCGCCGCACCAACAACATGACTGACGTTGAGAGGAATCTTCTTCTCGATCGTGAATACCAGGGTCCGTTGGGTGACATCATTGGTGATGAAGTCATTCAGCAGGTTGTCAATGGCGAAATGAGTCGTGATGGGTTTGTGAAACTGCTGGTCAACAATCGAAAGAGTGATGATCTTGAGTATTACATGCCTCGTAACGTCCATTCATTTTCCCAGTTGGATGCGTCGGGTGCAATTGTCAGCAAGAGAGTTGACTCTGATAGTGTCCGGATCACTGGCCGTGATGAAGCCAGCTCTCGTCTGAAAGAAAAAGCACTTCTTGATTCTCGAATTGCCATCGAAGACCAGGAGGTGATAAGCGATTACCTCAAGTCTGTTCAAGACGAGATGAGTCCGGAAGACATTGCTTTCACAGAGATTGATAAGGACATCACGGTCCTTGACAAGACGATTGCTAAAGAAAGAAACGGCATCATCGATTCGCTTAAGAGGCCTCTCGATGCTCGCTCTTCTTCAGCGAAGAACAATCGAGTGACTGTCCGTAATCTGGACATGAACACTTCTGTTCGTAAGTACCTCAAGTCCACTCGCAATGATGTGGCTCTTTTCTCTGACGAGATAAGCGATGAAGTCAAAGCTGCACTTGCAGACTTCCCTCCGATCGCTCAGAACCCAGGCAGCAAGCTCATGAATGAGCGGAATACCTTTGGGGGTATGAGTGCTTACGACGTATTCGATGATGTTGCTCAAGAGCTAGGCCTGGCTGGTGACGTTCACGGTGAGTCATATCTTCGTGGCCCACTGCTTCAGCGAATGACCGGTGTGATGCCTTTGAATGATTTCCTGGGTAACACTGCATTGAACTATTCCCAGACCCTGTTGAAGGGCATGGTTGACAGTCCGTTCATGGACAGTGTTGCGGGCATGAACAACACATCCCGAAACTTTGTCGGGTCAATGCGATCGTTTGCAAACAAGGATCTTCATTCAGCTCAAGGTGCAGCATTAGGTCGTGATGTCACTGGAGGTTTCTACGCCTCAACGCTCGGCCTGAATGTTGGGTCTGCTGTCCTCAACTTGTTCCAGCCCATGCTCTTTGCCCAGGCTTGGACAGGTATGGACAACATGGCCAAGGGATATGCAGAAGGTATCCAGCAGTACTTCGGGTATATCGCTGACCGAATCAAGCTGCCCATGCTCAAGGCTTTGAACAGCGAAGAGATGCAGCAGGTTGAAGACCTTCGACGTAAGCACTTCCGGCTGAGTGATGTGGGGGGGGACGACCTACTCGACATTCGAAAGTCTCAGTTCGAGATGCTGGACTCTGTTGCCTATACGGCCAGTGGCAGTCGGAGTGTCTCAGGTTCTCGATTCTGGTTGAGCGAGCTTCCTTTGAAGTTGTTCAGCCATACTGAGATGTTCAACCGAGTTGTCACAGGTGAAGCAACCATGGCTGCAATGGCCAAGGTAGGTAAAGCAGGTGATGCCAAGTCAGCATTCAAACTCAATCGAGTAGCCACAGACATTCCTGGTGTGACTACCAATGTGTTTGAAGGCGATATGAGGATGGCTGCTCGAGCGTCAGACAACGTGAAGCAGATGGTGCAGAACACCCAGTACGGTTCTGACATCATGAACAGCCCTGAGTTGTTCCAGTCCTCAGCTTTGGGATTGCCCTGGATGAGGCAGTTTTTCACGTTCCCTACCCGGACCCTGACCGGCCTGACTGACAGCACAAGGATGGTGGGTGGGGGGGAACGAAGCTGGGGAGTCACAGGGCTCCAGACCTCAAATCCTCTGCTGGCTACAGCCCATGATTCTCTTCGGTTGTTGGGGGTCAGTGCCCTGATCTATGAGGGGGGCAAGAACCTCTTGAGTGCTGACTTCAGCAAGGGTCTAGCAGCTGAATCTCTGTACGAGTCAACGATTGTTGGCCCCTATCTGATGGGCGATGATCCCAATCTGCCTCTCCCCCCACTCCTGGACACAGTGAAGGGGTCCGTAGAGGCCCTCCTAGAGTCCGACAAGGGTCTCATGGGGGAACTACTCCCTCGACTGTCTCCGGGCGGCATAGGGATGTCTAAGGCCCTCAGGCTGGCTCCTCAGATTGCTGCTCCTTCAAGCACCTTCTCAGGAGTCCAGACCCAGTTTGCTGACTGGACCAAGATTGATAACCAGGGCCGAGTCCCGGTCTACAAGGCGGATGGAACTCTGCTCGAGTACCGATCTGCTCCTGCCATGGTGATGGGGTCCCTTGGTCTGGACAGATACATGTTCCAGAATGAGCAGGAGTTCACCAAGTACCTGATCAAGAACCGCCAGGCATCAGTAGATTTCCGGCGTCGATACGTGGATGCTCTCCTGGCCAACAATCCTGAGAGAGCGATGAAGGTCAAACGGCAGTACGAAGCAAAGTTCAAGATGCCTTTGACCGTTACCCGTGAGCAGATGAAGAGTTCCCTCCAGAGGCGTGAAGTTCCTGTGCGGGAAAGACTGCTGTCTAACCTGCCTAAGAACATCCGTCCTCAGTTCGCTCAGGGTCTGGTAGATGTGGGGGGGGTCAAGTCACAGAACGTCGATGAAGCTCTTCTCAGTACAGCTGAAAAGATGAGACTTGATCCGAATCGATTCAATCAATCGAGCGAGGGCTAGGCGCGATCTTCCGGGCAGGCTGTAACTTAATCAGCCCCAGTCAGGGTATCGCTGACCTAACCCCCGCTGCGATGAAAGGATCTCTACTTTATCCTAAATCGTCCAACCGGTGAAGCAAGATCATGGGGGATCTTCTTCACATGAGTGATGCGACTCATGCCTTCCCTGATGTGTTCTTCAGGATCGGC
>Ga0209337_1002392_pt1 | contig 13605 bp, 8 predicted proteins | sample LinPmetageLP53_FD_184044 | JGI IMG/M metagenome (GOLD analysis project Ga0209337, IMG submission 184044) | Marine viral communities from the Pacific Ocean - LP-53 (SPAdes) (version 2) | ecosystem: Environmental > Aquatic > Marine > Oceanic | place: Pacific Ocean | collected 2010-02-08
ATTGCCACGATACGTGCCAAGTTCTTGAGAGATTTGTAAGTTGCCAGAGCTATCAAATGCAAACACTTTGTTGGCTCGGTCAGTTGCGCTGACGGTAAACTCTGCGCCTGTCAGCGTATTGGTCACAGACGCTTTGATAGACCGATCCACTTCTTCCTGGATCTGCTGAGTGATCATCGTAAGTCGGTCAAGAGCGTCTTCGTGTGAAGCTGCGGGAAACGGATCGTTGGCCACATAGTCTGTGCCTTGTGTTTTCGTCAGCGCCCGAGCAAGCACCACCGTTTCCCCAGCGGCAGGCCGTTGATCTGTGCTGCTAAAATGAGCGTCTGACGAAGAGCCGGTGTTGAACTTAAATAGCACGTTGCCGCCGCTGGCCGATCCTGCGTTTGTAACGACGTAGTGCGTGTCCAGGGTCTTAAGCGTCTCTGTGCCGGTAGTACCTCGCACGATGACGCTGATATCTGCATCAGCAAAGATCTTGAATCCATAGGCAAAGCTGTGCAACGTGCCGTTTGCTGAGAGGCTATTCTTTGTAGTGGTGGTTGAGACTGTCATTTTAGTTCCCCAGGGCGTTATCTAAATTTGGGCTGCGTGAAGGCTGGGCGTCACCTGGACCCCACCAATATTTTTGTCCTGTTTCACGCCTGTATCGGCGTTCAAGCGAGCGCATTTTTTTCCGTGCTTTTGGGTCAGCCCATAATTGCAAGCGGTCCCAAAGATTCCGTTCTAGTCCTAGCCTCGCATACCAGAGCGATGAACCAGGCGTGTATTGAGCTGCAAATTTTATAAGTTCAGAACCGGCATTTGTATCTTCGCCGGTTGCCACTTCCATAATATTTCCAAGCGTAAGCTTGCGCACATCATTGGCAAAATTCACCACAGGCCCAGCGACCGTTTCAGCCATGCCCCGATCAAAGCGGTTCACATCTGAAAACAAGAAGTCTCCGTAAATGCCCAGGCCACCGCCTTGCATAAACGCAGCGCCCCAGAACTCCTCTGTGTCCATTGGTCTGGGATCCCTGCCCTTGCTCATTTCTTTGAGCTGCAATGCAAGCGCGCCCATGAGTGTTGCAGATATAAGAAGATCCGCGAAATAAGTGCCTTTACTCATTGCGCCTGGCTGGGTTGCGCCCCTCGTTAGGTGCGTAGCAACCAGGGTAACGCCGAAATTCTTATACATTGCAAACGACCTGGTAAGCTCACCAGCAATTGTACCTGGGCGCGTATCGCCCGTAAGAGCCACACGACCCCTTACGCTCGTTGAAGGCACAGCAAAGTTTGTTTCTGTGTTGACCATTTCAAGCAAGCGCGTTGTTAGTTCCTCAGCTCGCCCTGGTGATATATCTGTCCTGGCGCGAATATCTGCAGGACGCAGAAACTTAGCGCCCTCATAATCATAGAGCTCTGTTGATCTAATGTTATTCCAAGAGCTTTCACCAAACCCGTACCGCTCCAAAGTATTGCGAAAGTTAGGCTCAAGCTTGTCGAAGGTCTTGCCTGAGTTTGATGCAAGAGCTCCCATAAATTCCATTCCAAAAGACCAGCGCCCCGCCGTTGTCATTGGAGATAGAAAAGAGGCGCGCATTACAAAGTCAGCAACCCGCCGTGTAACCTCCGGCCCTGACACATCGCCAACGTAGCGCATCTGACCCGCCGCCAGGCTTGTCCAGCCTTCCGCAATCAAACCCATGCGGATTGCGGTTTCACCTTTTTCTTTTGCGCCAAGCGGAGACAGCAGTTTGAGATATGAACTTAACGTATTGACTTGCGGTAATCCGTTAAAACTGCGCGCAATTCGCTGAAAGTTTAAATCTGTTATTGCAGAGATTGATGCAGCACCGAGCTGAGCAGCCTGTAAGATCTGCCTGGTGCCTGCCATAGTTGATGCGAAACTGGCATTTACCGGCGAATTATTTTTGCCTGTCACAGCCATATAAAGATCATCAATCTTTTTATCTGCTGATAGCGCGGCCTTCATTGCATTATCGTCTTTAGCGTTTTTCACCAGTGTCTGCTTGAGAAAGTTTAGCGTAGATGCAGGGTTTGGTCCCAGAATTTCCATCATTGCAATGTCGCGAGACATATTGGTTATGTGGCTGATCATCGTATCAAAGCTGTTCGCGTTGCCAAATTTCTTTTGGTATTCCAACCAGGCGTCTGCATCCCGAAAAGACAGAAACCTGTGATCCTGGCGGCGATTGGCAAATGATTTACCCTGACCAGCACCGCCTGGCTTTAGCTTGTTTATTCCATCTGTTGATATGGTTTCGTAAACGTCTTTTAATACCAGCTCAAACTTCTCTGCTGAGAACGGTAAGCCTGTGGATTCATCCATCATTTTTTGACGGTCTATCTTAGGCAGGATAAACTCGCGCCAGGTTTCAAAGCCTGCTTTGCGCACAGCCAACATATCGTGCATTTGGGGCATTCCCCAATCTTTGCGCTTTGGAATTGCGCCCCCTGCTCTATTAAAACGCTTACGCAGGTTTTCCGCTGCTTCGCCCCAGGCTTTTGCAAGCTCCCTTGCGCTTGCATCGCCCGTATCTTTTTGGAACACCTCCCGCACCATGTTATCAAGCTTGGCCTTTTGCCGGACTTCACCAACAACATTGCGCCGAAAGTTGCCCAGCACACCGGCCATTTCGCCAAACGCCTCGCCCTTGATAGCTTCTTCGCGTTGCGTGATTGATGAAAACCTAGAAAGCCCGTCTTGTTCAAATAATGCCAGCGCTGCCCTGGCCTCGTTTGGCTTGCCATCGAGGGACCGATAATCTGACAGGTTCTTTTTAATCTGCTGCCAGGTTTTTAATTGCATAGCCTTTTGGCGTTTGCGGTTCATTGCCTGCTTACGGATTGCGTCAAAGGTATCTGCACCGGCCTGGGCTTGAGCTGACGCCTTATTCATCTTGCCCTGGTATTCTACCTCTAGGCCGTCAAACATGCTTTTGGCTTCTTTTGCCTGTGCATCAGTTAGCGCACCATCAGCTTGCGCCTCATCAATACAATTACGAAAACTCATATTGGACACCTCGAAAGCCGTTCAACCATAGCGTCCTCCTGGGCAATCTCATCAAAGAGCTGCCGTGCAGTAACAGTGCGCGCAATAGCTTGGCCCTCCAGATCCTCTGTGAATCCGACCGGAAATTGCTCGTCTAATAAATTTTCTTGGATACTTGGTAGATCTACTGCTTCAGTGCGTTCACTGATCTCTGCAATAGTCTTTCCCCCAGCGGCCCGTCCGAGGTCGCCGCCGCTCTGGTCTCCGCTTCGTCGTAATCGTAGATCAACGCCTTCGAGGAGGTTTCTTGTGTCTTCGATGACGAGCTTGGCGGCGTCTTTGTCGCCTTCGTTGTCGAGCCTCGTATAGCCATTTGCGACACCTTTCTTTCTTAATATATCGTATGTCTTGCCAGGATTGTCACCAGTAGCCTTAACATAGTCTGGATTTATTAGTTTACCTGTTGCGATAAAGCGACTAATCATTCGCTTCATAGCAGGACCCGCGCCGACCTTCATATCAACCAGATCAACCTCATATCCTGCATTTTTGAGCATAGTTATATTTCGCTCTATGCTTTCAACCTTACCGCCGACCTTTGGCAAAACAATGTTATCGCCCTGGGACATAAGCGTTTTTAATACCAAATCTGACATCAAAGAACTTTCTTCGTGAATGGCATTCGCGCCAATCCCACCCTGGTATTCTGGCAAAATCTTCTTTGCTTCGTCAGCGTCTACAATTGCAGCGCCCATTTTGCGTGCTATTGGGTTGGCGATCGTGCTTTTTCCCGCTGCAGGCGGTCCAAGAACAATTACAGACCTTCTTTGTTGCTTAATGGCTCCATCAGGAAATTTTAATTTAACGTCTTCCCAGCCAAGCCTGCGAGCTCCATCAACTAATTTGCGCATTGCGTCATCAAAATTGCCGGTCGTATTGTCTTTGAAAACATACTGACGATTTTCAAACCAGTTATCAGTATTGAAATCTGGCTTATCGTTTGTGCGGGGAATTGCTTCCATGTCTGCAATCGCGCGATTTATCGCTGGGTGCGTAAGTATTTCTTGTTCTGGTGCGTTTGCTTCAACAAGCTTCTGAAGATCTCGTATTGGCTCATCAACAGCGCGCGATTGTGCCTGCACATCCTCTGCTATTAACTGTTCGAGATCCATCTGGCGATCGCCAGGAGCACTTTTTGCGCCCTGGTCAAACATATCCAGGTTATATTCTGCGCGCATATCAGCAACCATTGCGTCTGTCTGAGAGGCAACGGCGTCACTATTCGGATTATCGAAGTCTTCTAGGTGGCTTTGTTCGACATCATTGCGTGGGCTAAATTCTTCCGCTTGATCATTGAAAGCGCGTCCAACATCGCCAGCTCCTGGCCCTTCGAAATCGCCGCTGTCAATTGATCGTCTGACAGCCTCGACAAAGCTAGTTGTAGCCTGTCCGTACTTTCCGGTATCTTTGGCAAGTCTTGCTGCGTCTGTAAGGGCGTCTGAGAGAGCGCCTTTTTTGTTTGCTTGGCTTTGGAGGATTGCGATTGCCGTGCCATCTTCTAATAACCTTTTTTGGTTTGCATCTGCAGCGAGCTGATTGCCTTCGCCTTCAAGCTTCGATGCGTTCTTTGTTATATTACTAAAGGCAGCTTTATCTTTTCGCAATTGTTTTTGCGCGGCATCGAGCACCTTGGCGCGTTCCAGGAACAGGCTTTCCGCTAAGACTTCTTCGCCAAACAGTGTTTGTTGTGTTTCGCGTGTAACGCCAGTTTCCATGACCTGACGAATGATTGACTCAGCTTGGAATGCGTTGCTTGGCTCAACTTTAGCTACGACATTCATCGCAGCTAGCTGCATATCGCTATTGTCAGGCACTAAGCGGCCAACCAGCGCGCCAAACTCCTCCGAAACAATGCCATTCTTAACCAGGCCAAAACTGTCGCCGGTAAGGTTCGCCAAGGCTCGGGCTTGCTGTATAAATGCGCCTGTCTTGGGAAAGCTTGGATCGTCGAACTGTTCCGGTGCCAGGCGAAATACTTTTGCGGCATCTGTTTTTGTGCCAGTGCCTTCTGCTATGTTTTTCATAGCGGCAATCACAACTGCTGAGTCTGGCGTTATTCCGTCAGTTTCTTTTAGTTTCCTGCCATAAAGCTGCACATCTTGGCTGGGATCTGCTGCCTTTATCTTTTTAGCTAAGCCGAGCCGCTGGTGTCCGTCAGCTATAAATTGCTTTCCGTCTGCAAATTCATAGACAACTATCTGACCAGCCTTGCCGGAATCCCATTTAGTTACGCCCTGCAGTCTTTGAGTGACGCCAAATTCATCACCGCCTTCTTTGAATTGAAAGAGCTTGGCATCAACATTAATTTCATCTGGATCAAATCTAAACACCTGGCCATCTAAATTATCACTTTGATAAATCGTTTCCGGCGTCTTTACCTGTGCTGCCGGTGCATCAGATATTGCTGGCGCTCTATTATCCGCTGAAGCATCAACGGCCTCTAGGGTGCGGGTCTTATGCTCTAGCTCTGCCTTTGTTCCTTGCAGGGGATTTTCAGCGACTTCTGTAATTGTGTCATCAAGTGCAATTTCAGCGCCCCTGGCAACATCGCTTTTTTTGCCACCGGACCCAAATATAATCTCCGAGCCTTTTTTCATCTGTTCTGCAGTCAGCGTTATAGTGCCTGCAGTTCCTTTAATTACGACCGGAAAACCAGCGCCGATTACGCCAGCAGCTAAGACTGCGTTTCTGAAATCCTTAAACGTGTATTCTATGCCAAGGGATTTGTACCAATCCTTCACCGCTGGCTGCTGAATAACCTCTGCACTCATATTGATCATTGCTTCGCGAAACATCGTTCTTGCTAAACCAGTAGTCCCTATTGATAGGGGGCCAAGCGCTGCTGACACGCTAAGGTTTATAGGATCGGTTGCACTAGAACCCACTTGACCAAGCCAATATGCAGCCGTTGCAGTCTTTGATCCAGATCGAGCATATATATCATCCGCTTCCGCGACTTCCTTTTTTGCCTCTTCCCTAGCGAGATTGCCCATTGTGCGATTGAATGTGTTTGGATCGAGCATCAACAGGTTTGATCCACCAGGCTCGTCAGGGTGTCCCAAGCGCAATTTATCCTGATTGTTCCGCACAAACTTAGTGATCTTATCTTTAGTGTGCGTGTAATAGCGCCGACGTTCTAAAAACGGATTTATCGGATTTTTGAATGTTTCGCCCGTTTGCTGCTCTATTTGATCAACAACACCAGCCCACCATTTTTTTTCATAGAACACAGGTTTCATGGGCTGCAATGCGCGGCCTGCTGAGAACCCTGCTTTGAGGTTTTCTTGTATTGTTGTATCTCGCTGCGTTTTTTGATTTACGTCTGAAACTGCAGATCTGCCAGGATTGGCTCTGAAATTAAAAACGCTCATTTTACAAGAGCCTCGATCTCAGGCGGCTTTATCAGTCGCGCTCGCCGCGTTAATTCTTCCATTTGATCAGCCAGGGCTTGCTCGCGAACACCAGCGGACGCGCCTATAATTATTAGTTCGGGATTACGTATTTGCTTTTCGTCAAGAGCTTGTTGCGCGGTCATAATGTCAACTTCGGCTTGTATTTCTGCTGCTGTCACGGCTGCTTCCACTAGCTGATCATATGTAAATACAATATCTTTTCCGTCCAGCGTTCCAATGACTTCCATTGTGGAAGGATCAACGATCCCCTCGTCTCCAAGATCGTATAGCCTATAAACAATGTCGCCATTTTCTTTGGGACTTGCTAAAACGTGGTAATTGCCATCCAACGTGTCGGCTATAATGTTCTCTTTAGCATCGGGAAATAATGTCGGTAAAAATTGAAGCGCTTCAATAAACTTATCATCGGTAGCAAACGGCGGTCTTAAATAACTGTTAGATCCCGCATCAGATTCTATAACACCAAGCCCACCCGTAATCCCGTCTTTACTGCCGCCCATTGCGTAGCTCACAACGGCCCTTAGCTGTTCTTGGCTAAACTCTGCATCATCGCTAGTTAGATCCAAGCGATTGTTACGCACCTGGTACGTTAGCAATGCCTCTACTGCCTCGCGCAAGCTTGGCTCTAGCTCTTGGCGCATTTCATCTGGTAGACCTGAAAACGCATCTGACAAAATAAAAGTAAAGTTTGCGTCACTATTTTGGTTATTGCTAAGCTGTTTTACAGAAACCTGGTCAGGGTATTCCATGCCTCGCATAATTTCATTGAGTACGTTTGACCTTTTGCCATCAAGGCCAATTACGGATGCCAAGCCGCCAAGATACGACATCATGGGCGCATCTTGGCCAAGCTGTTCAAACAGAAAGCCAGAGTCTTTACCAATTGCATTTTGAACTTTGCCAATGAAAGCAAGCTTTTTTTCTGCGTTCATTTCGGTAAGCATGGCCGATACTTGCCGCACTTCCTCTGGCCGCATTAGAACCGGATTAAGACCTAAATCGTCGCGATCATATAAATCTTGAACTGCTAATCCCTCATTTCGACGTTGAATGAGCTCTGCAGGAAAGTCTGGATTTGTTAGAGCTGTGCTAAAATCCACCTCTGATATGTTTTGAGCGCCGTTATCACTTGCCCAGGTCAACGGGTCATCACGCACCGCTTTATCTTGCGCAGCAAAACGTTTTTTCATAAACGTCAGAACTTCTTTTTCGCCATCGGTATCTCGTGGCAAAGCTGCAATATAGTCAGCCAATTCTGTGCCATTCATATTTTTAACAGCGCCAGCAGCATCGACAAGTTGCGTAAGAATGCTCGCATTTTCACTTAGCTCTACAAAGTCATTATTGCTTAAAATGCCTTCTGCGTTGGAAAGAATATCTTTAATCGAATCCATGTCATTTGCTGTTGGAATAAGGCCATCATTTAAAAAACCAGTAACCTTGGTAATTTGTTCTTTTATGGTCTTTTTAACGCCCGTAACTTCAGCGCGTTGTTTGGAGGCCACAGACGTTTCAATAGATTGCTTTAGGTTGATAGCCTGGCGTTGATAGGCTAGACGCTTCGCCGGATCTAAACCGATGAATTTCTTTGGATCTTGTAGATCTATATAGAGCTGGTTGGCTGCTGCAGCCGCTGCAGTGGGATCTGAGCTGGAAAGATAATCAATTGAATTTACGTCTTTTTCAATTGAATAGGCTTCGATTGTACTTGCAGCAGCAATTTCTAAAGAGGCCGCTTTAGTCTGTGAAATATAACCCGCCTGTGCCATAGTTTCATAAAGGCTGGGCTTTACTTTTTCTTTCGTACCGTCTTTTTTGAAGACTACTCCAAAAAGTTCTTCTGTAGCCGCTCTGACAACTGCTTGGTTTCCAGTAGCAATTTGATTTTGCAAGTCATCTGCGTATGAAATTCTCGTTGCTAATCCTTGATCAATCTGGCGATTATATGCCATTTTATTCACGGCTATTGAGACGTTGCCAATTGTTTGCTTGGACCGTTGCAGAAAGCGCTTGCGCACGACTTTATCTTCAATGGCACTGCCAATTGCGGTTGCACTAGCCTGCGCTCTGTTTTTAAAGCTTTGCGGTCCGTTGCCCATAACCGAGCTAGGGCTTTCAGTAAGAGTGCTATTTTGTAGCTGGGAAACTTCTGCGTTGTATTTTATCTCAGCGTCTTTAAACGCAGTATCGCGCTGCTCTGTTAGCATCCGCTCATAAAAGGTTAAGCCCTGGCGCTGCAGTTCATCGCCAAAGCCAGCCATTGCTCGAGAACTTGCAGACAGCGCACCACCGTCAGCACGAACGCCCATGCCTCTTGCCCCGCCCTGTTCTGCCAGGCCGGTCTGTGATTTATACGTTGGAACTTTCATTAATCACTTCCCGCGTTCATTTGTATTTGCGCAGCATTTCCAGCACTGCTAAGCAGGCTTGTTCCTGCGCCAATGATACCGGCTCGTTTTGCTGATGCGCCGTACATACGCTGCAGATTTCCAGACATGCGCTGCTCAAGTGCGCTTTCATCCAAGGACTGAAAACCCAGTTTGGCATTGTATTTGCGGGTCGATATTTCTTCTTCGGCTTCTGCTGCAGAGGCCAGCGCCACTTTAAGCGGTGTGCCGGAGCTGGCGATCCAGCCGTTGTGTCTAAATGCCTGAGATTGGGCGTCCGAGAACTTCTTGTAATCTTCGCGGAACTTTACAATCTTCTCGTCTTCGCGGAGCTGTAGCTGTTGAGCCTGTTGCTCTGCTACCTGAGCGTTGCGCTCATTGATGTCTGCGTTAAAATCGTTTGCCGCCGCTTGTGCTCGACCCTGCTGATAAGCGCCAGCCGCTTTTAGGGTTCCCCCAGCAGCGGCTGCTGCAATTGCAATTGTAATTGGATCAGCCATCTTTTAACCACGCCACCCTATGATAATCGTCTCTATTGGGACCATACTGCTGCATGATCCCTTCATCTTTGTAGCCAAGAAAATTGGCAAACCGCTTTGCTGCATCCCAGCCAACTCGAACGCAAGCCTGCACACGCCACAGATCATTTTGCTCTATGACTTCGTTTTGTATCTGCCGCGCAAACCGAATGAACGGACGCGCATCTTTGTGTATTTTTTCACTCGCAATAAACCACCCCTCACCAACTCCTGGCCACATATCGACCAGCCCAGCGCAGCATATGAGGTGTCCATTATTGACAAGCGTGTAAGACCAACCTTCTTTTTGCAGCTCCTCGGCGTAATCAGCCATGTATCCGATATGCTCTGGCGCGCCTGCGTTAAGCTTACCCGCCATAAGCTCGCGCAAATGATCTGGTTTATAGTCAATTCGCCTCACTGATCGTATGTAATCAAGCGAGGATAAATGCCCACTACCGTCAAAGGTAGGGGCTGATCTTGCTGCACAACAATGAAACCATCTGTGTCGAAATCCCCGCGAAACTCGATCGTTTTATCGCCCGTGAACATTGCTAAATTTTGATCCATGAGATCCGCACTTGATCGAAACGGAATCCGGTCGAGCTCTGTTTCTGAGGATCCAACCTTTGCGCCGATCGTGCGGAAGAACCTGACCACAACTTCGTGAATGCGTTTGGTCTTGCCCTGGGCTGTGCCTTCTGTGCCGCCTGCCTCGACCCGCATCGTTTGCAAGGTGCTATTGAAGTTTAAACCTATGTGAACTTTTGTTGCCGCGAAGTCCAAAGTGATTGCGCCAGAAGCCACCGTTTTGTTTGGATGTGTCGCGCCGTTTGCCAGGATCGCAACAACCTCGCCTTCCAAGTGGCCAAGGCCTGATATGCTGGTTGCTGCCGCGCCGCTATACGTCAAGCCACTATCTACGAAGAAGGCATCTTCGGCTTTGCTGCCGAAATCAAAAGCGCTGAAAAGCTCAACGTATCTTTTAGTTGCCAGGTTCACAGTCCGCTGCACAACCATATAGATTGCGTCTTCTCCAGCATCGCCAGGAACGGCTGCAATGCTTTCCACGAGAGCATGTGTTTGATCTGTAGTTGCGAGGCGTGTGCTGTCAGATGTTATGCAGCTTAAAAAGCCCGTTGGCGTTGGATTTGTTTCCTCGATAGTCACGATTGCAGCGCTTGGATTGGCGACTGTAAAGTCAGGGTGCGCGTTTATGCGTGTGAAGATATTGTCTGCGGTGGTGTTGTTATTTGAATTAGGTCTAAACCCTAACACTGTATCTGCTGGCGCTGAGCCGCCTGCAGCCTCGCTGGTAAATGTAACTGTTGTTCCGTCCGACTTTGTGAACTTGAGCGTTGTACCGGTAGCGATGTTGCCAAAATCAGCAACGGTAACGGTACAGTTTCCAGAGTGTCCGCCAATGATATGCTCATGCCAGGCGATTACGCTTTCTTCGCGGCGATAGGTCATACCGACAAGCTTGCCATCTGATAACACGCACCAAACGATATTGTCCGGCTCCTGTTGGAATGCGATCTCTTTGATTAGCCCTTCGGTGATATGCTCAGCAAGAATGGTGAGATCCGGCGCTTGGTATGAATCGGTATCAAAATCAAAGACCAGCTCACGCAGCTTGCGCTTAGCGCGCTGCACAAACAGAGTTACATTGGCCACATTTACCGGCTGTATATTTGCGCTGCCATAAGTGGCCTGGCGCTTTACCACAGCGTTTGTTGGGCTGAGCGGGGCGTTCTCTGAGGATGACACAACAAATTCACCGCCAGACGTACCAACAAGCAATGCGCGGCCTGCCTGCAGATGCCTAATGACGTTCACCTGATTTGATCCAAGCGTGTAGGTTAGCGCGTCCGTATCGGCCACACCGCCGTTGAAATCCTCAAAGGATCCGGCCACCGAGAAAAACAGGGTTTGTGGCTGTGCCGTGGTATTTGCAAAGACCAGGCGTTGTTCGAAAAACGCGACAGCGCTGGGAAAACCTGTTGTGGCTGAGAACGCGCCAAGCGACCAATCTGTGTTTGCAACAAGCTTGCCTACGATTGTAATCGCGTCACCAGCGGCCTCATCAGTTACATCAGCAGATGGAGCCAGGAGAATTGTATCGTCTGTCACTTTGACAATAATTGCGCCATCTTCGTTGTTGGCACTATCCGCGCCGGTCACAGTTATCTTTTGGCCAACCTTAAAGCCCTGGCTAATGAATACACCGGCTGTGTCCTGGATCCGGTCGTTGTGCTCGAGGCCGGTGCTATCGGGATCACCTTCGTGAAAGCTTATCGTGCTGGCTGTGTATGCTGGCAGTAGCTCTGCGCGCCCATCTTGGTTCGTTTGTACTGTAGTGGCAACCACAGTTGCGCTGGTGATACCTGTAATCTTGGTAATGCCATCATGCACACGTATAAGTCGCCCGACATCTGTGCTTACAAACGAATTGGCAGACGCTGTTACATTGACGTTTCCAGATCGACCGGATGCCACGAAGGTTGTTGCGGATGTGTTGGGATCCTGCATGGGACCGCGCTGAAAATCCACCTCTGTGATTGTCCAGGCTGTGTGACTTGTTCTAGTAATCTTGCGCACCGAGAATAGCGGGTGCGTGATATACATAACGTCTGCAGACTGCGTGAATTTCAGCTCTGCGAGCTCGTCCTCACCATAAGGTGTTGTGACCTCGATCGGGTTGGCCGAGCCGTCAACGACCGTGCCACCATCCTTGTGAATGCGAAAATATTCATCTCCAAATTCCAGCACATAGGCTTGCGTCACATTGAACTCAAACGGGATTAAGCGCGCATTGTTTGCGCTTGCTTTGACTTCTCGCACGAACTTAGTGCCTGGACGCCGAGACGCGCCACCGTGCGGATGCACCAGAAGGTTTTGCATCTTTTTGACGCCGTTAAAGTATTTAGCAAGATCAGTACGCCCGTCGAGCCTGGGAGAAAGCTCGCCTGCCGTGAAATTGCTAAATGTTGGTGAGGCTTTGGCCATTTAAAACCTCGAAGATATAAAGGTGTCTGCAGCCAAAACACGACTGTCAGCCAGAACATTTGTGTTGATTGCGTTATCTTCAGACGCATCCACAAAGCGAGCATCGCTCAACACTTCTTTGGCTTGTGCTTTAAGATTTTCAGCCAGAGTAGAAGATCCCACAATTGTATATGCGATATCTGCAGCTAAGAGCACAGCCAGTGTTTCGATAAGCAGTGTGTCATACTTGTTCACGTCGATCTCTCGACCGATATAAAGCATTTCAATAGAGCTCTCATTGCAGATCAGCTTGCGGCCCTCGATGCGATATATGATATTGGGATTGCTTAAGTTAAGAACACGCAAACAGAACGGATCCGTTGGCAGGGTGAATTGCTTTGTAAATTCAAATGCCGGTGCCGCGCTATCCGGCGCAATTGTTACGCGCTGTGTCAGGCAGTTCCAGGGATGACTACGAAATAAGCCATCGCGGATAAAATCAAAGCGCTGATTGCAGAGGCGACCAGCTTTACTATCTTCAGATAGCGCAGCAATGTTGCTGGCACCAATCTTGTTGAGCGCAGAGTTACAAATATCAACGACAGAAGTCATTTGATTTATCCTGTAATTTCAGTGGTTTATAGTAGGGGGGGCATACAAACAAAAAAAATGTTTAATACGCCCCCCCCAAAAAGTTTAGTTTACAACGTACTCAATGATGAACGCCATATCTCCGGCAGAACCACCATCTGCTGTAAACGTAGCAGCAATGTAGTAGTACCCACCTGGATCAGTGGTAACACCAGCAAGCTCGTGGATTTTTTGACCTGTCGTGTTGAGGTTTAGCACCTCGTAACGCAGCTCAGCCACTGCAGCACCATCCGCGACAGCGGTAGCAAAGCAGTCTTCATCCACAACAACACCCGCTGAAGTATATGCGCCGACATTGTAAGCACAGGATCCACCAAGTGCATCTGTACCCATGCGCAAGCTCAAGAGAGTTGCGTTTGTTGGCACTGGCGCAAGCATAACAATATCATTGTTTGTGCTATCACCAGCTAGCAGTGCGATATTGCCGTGAGCTATACGGACCACGCCGTGCAGCTCAGCCGCTGAATTAGCAACTTGAGGAGATGCCTCAAAATTTGCCACTAAATCTGAATTTCTAGTAGTCATTTATAAGCCCTCCTATGCTGATTCATCGCAATCGATGGACACGACCTTAGCTTCTTCCATGCGAG
>Ga0209337_1002393_pt1 | contig 13604 bp, 8 predicted proteins | sample LinPmetageLP53_FD_184044 | JGI IMG/M metagenome (GOLD analysis project Ga0209337, IMG submission 184044) | Marine viral communities from the Pacific Ocean - LP-53 (SPAdes) (version 2) | ecosystem: Environmental > Aquatic > Marine > Oceanic | place: Pacific Ocean | collected 2010-02-08
GTGCCTCTTTTAAGGATTCCAAACTCAGATCTTCATCGAACGGTATTTCCGTATCGAATTTTTTATCTAACATTGTGTGGCCGCGCTGGTTGATGAGCTCTATCTCAACCCGGATGGAATACGAGGCCTCACCAAATCTTACAGAATCAACGGATAGCTCGGATAACTGACCAGTAACATGCATAGTGGCAGAGCCGACTTCTCGGTACAGCTTGCCATACCGCTCGGCCTGAAGATAACCCGGCGTCCAAGCTACGCGACCGAAGCCTTCGTCAGCAGCCTTCCTTAGCATGCGACGGAGCAGGACATTGACCCATCCGTTGTTCTTGAAGGGGGCATCGGGAGTAAGGTGCCGATGCAAGAGGTCTCGAGGTAAGTTCAAGTCCATGGTCGAGGTCGACATCGACCCAGCGCGAAAGGTGTTAGTGACCGAGACAAAATCACTTTTTGAGGCCAGAAGCTGTCTTCTAAGCATACGCACCGATGCCTTAAACCAAGCAGATTCTTGCGTATCATCAGATGCTATCCATTCTTCTACGTTCGAACCCTTCTTTCTGACGTGCCATCTTTCGGTGCCATCGACAAGGTCTCCACGTTCGATGATGAAATCGCTCCGCTTAGGGAAACGACGAAGGGGTTCGTCCATTGGAGTTCTTTGGGACCTTGCCTTTTTGTGGATGTCGCTCTGAAACTCGTCGACGACAAGAGTGCGTACCCCGTCCGGGCTGGTGTGCTCGTTACCACGGACATGGGCCACTACGTCACCCACATCATCCCAATGTGGATCCTCGAACTCTACGCCTCTGGCAGAGCTAATACTCTTCGGTACGCGGATCATCATCTCGAAGTTTGTCCCCGGAACGTTGCCGGGGGTGACGAGCCTATGGGAAGCACCACGACGGTCGTCCTCCCACCTGTGCGCCCACTTGACCAAGCGTCGTACATCAAGTATTGCTGCTGCGGTAACGGAGTCCGCTACTAGGTGTCGCACATTTACAAAGCTGAAAAGTGCCTTCCCGTCCCCATAGATATGCTCTCCTTGGCCTCTGTGGGCTATGACCTCCATATACACTTGGAAGGTTTTGATCACCCCATTATTATCAATCTCTTGCTCATCAGGAATGTTCTTAAGGTCTACAGCCTCGAAGTCTATGGGAGGCACAGACATTCCTACGCCCCATGCGGCGTCTCCCCATGCGGCGTCTTGACTGCGGTTGCCGTACTTCTGCATGATAACCCTGACATGGGTGCCTAGCCCCGCCTTACCGGTGAGCCCGTTTAGCGTAGATATCGCTTGGTTATGCAGGTGTGCAGGCAACGCTAAATCATAGACGCCGGGTTGCACCTCAACGAAATCTTCTCTGCTGAGATCATAGCTATTCAGTTTGGCGTAGTCAGTGAAGACCGTCTCTTCGATGACGACTTCGTTCTCTGTCAGGTACTGCAGAACCCGCTCATGCGTAATCGGCTTTTTCGGGTCCTGCCACTCAAGGAAATCCAGAACCTGACTTGTTTCGATCTCTTCTTTCTTGACGCCTTTGAGGCCACTGATGATGCTGATCCACTGCTCAGGGGGAGCTGTCTGCGTACCAGCCAGTTGCTCGAACGCACGAGTGAGGCCAGAGAACCACAGCGGCGGCGGAACATCCTGAGAGTCCCTCGGCTTATCGGGGATCGAAGCACGGAAGCCGTCGTTGTTTGGGTCAATTACTCGGTCGCTGTTGCTGATCTCGGGGATGATCTGGTCCGCGCTAAACACGATATAGACATCGCTCTCGGCCATACCATCAGGGTCAGTTCCATCAACTCTGACACCGCCACCATCACGCACGTCGCGCAGGATCACACCATCGAACCCGTCTTCGTACGCTTGCACTATATCCCCTTGATACTCATTCCAATACCTCCCGTTTGTCTCAATATCAGCGGGGTTCTCCATGCGAAGATATGCTGGAACAACATTACCACCAGTAGGGGGAGCGAAAGTACTGGCTATCTTCGTGCTGGATGAGAAATAGAAAGCTGGTACATCCCATAACTTCACCATATCCGCGCCACCCATAGTGGCGTGTTGGTCGTGAGTAAAGTCCCCCTCTATTGAGCTCGAAGTGCCATGGTAGACCCTGAGCGGAGCGCCTCCTTCAGCGAGTGTGGTGCGGTCGTTGGTAACTTCGCTGGCTCCAAACCTCTCAGCAAACTCGGGCGTATCTGTTCGAATAGATTCTTTTGCGCCTTCAGGAACCGGGGGTGACGTCACACCGCTATCGTCTACCGGAACGATATCCTGACCCGCGCTGCCGTCTTCGGTTTCTTGTGCTGCCTGTGCTTCCTGTGCTTCCTGTGCTGCCTGTGCTTCCTGTGTCGTACCCTCGACAGTTTCGACCTCTTTAGATAGCCCCAGAAACTCATCCGCCTCAGCAGGCGTCATACTTTCTGTGTTTCCGATTCTGATGTCGTTGGCCAGAGCTTCGTAAACTCCTTCAGGCCCATGAACGATGCCGGTAACGAAGTTATCTGTAGTAATCTCTATAGGCTCACCAGTGAACTGCGCTTCTTGAGCTTGCTCTACAGTAACGCCAATTGATCTAAGGAACTCAACGTGGCCTTTGTCATCATACGATCCGTCTTCATTGACGAACATGCTTTGCACGTTTTCGAAGTCGACATAGACCGATTCATACCCTTTCCCTCTCATGATCTCAGCCATGGCCGAATGCGCCATGTCTTGGTTCAGGCTAGATAAGTTCGTTCTTGCAAGATTTTCCTTTGCTTTGTCTACTTCTCGTTTAACGTTTAACGCTTCGTTAGCTTTATTCCTGTTTTCAGCATCCCTAGTCATAGGATGAGTAGCGCCAGCTACAATTCCGCCCGCGCTCGCACCAACCAAGCCCGCGTACATGACATTGTATGCGGCCTCTCCAAACGTCATATCTTCGTTCAATACCGCTACGTCGTAGCCCGTCTGGAGAATTTCAGTGAGCGATTCCTGAAGCCCCTCCCGACCCATTGAACCTAGGATTCTTCGACCGAAAGTTTCGCCGCTCCTCATAAGGAATCTTAGAGGAATTCTCTCTGTAATGAATTCTAAGAATCCGTAAACAAGAGCGTCCTGCCTCGCATCCTTCGTGGAGCGGTCCAAGTCAAGTCGAGACCGACCATACTGATGGCCGTATACAATTCCTCCCATATATGCTTGGCCTAGTGTGGCGTTTCTCGTCATTATCGAGACAGCCGCAGCAATCGCTAGTTGACCAGTAGCAACACCAGCATCATGGGCAAGGCCTTCAAAGAAACTGCGCTCACCCTCCGGATCGTTTGCAGCCGTGGCGATACGATTCTCGTAAATCATATCCAAGCTTCCGCTCTCGAGAGCGTCGATATGTTCGCTCACCCACACCTGAAGTTCCGAAGCATCTCCTCTAGAATCGGTATCCACGTAGTCAGGTAAAAGATTACGAAACAAATAGTTTCCAACATTCGACGCCGCCTGACCAAACGGTCCCCCGCTCGTTACAAAGTCTAGGGATTCAGACAAGAAATCAGAGTCGCCGCGTATAAGGGTGTCATCAATAACGTCCGACGCTGTGGAGGATCCCTTCAGATAATCTGCCATAGCTAACGCGATGGCACCTGTCGCCTCTCTGGCTTGTGATCCAATGTCTTCAAAGACTTCCCTAGGTAAGCTATACTCTCGATCTTCTGGCGGTATAACATTACGGTTTATATTTCTCTCAGCTGTCTCTCGCTGTAGCCTATCCAGATCGGTCTCTTCTAATGAATCTTCACCGTACATCGGAAACGAAGACGGAATTGTGTGGAGAGGAAACGACCTCTCAATATCGGTCAGTACCTCTACATCACCCCTTGCGACGGATAAATTGTCAGGATTCTGGAGCCATCTCCTGACGCTTGGAGTGTCTTCTCCTAGATGGCTATTTATAATAAATAGCTCTTCCTCTCGCTCTAGCCTATCAGTCAGATCGGCATTGCGTTCTAGAAACGGAGGAGGAAGGCCAGACAACTCAGAAATTCTATTCAGCCTTGCAACTGTAGCAGGATCCTGATCTTCCGAGTTCAGGAATAGATGACGCTGTTCAGCTGCTGAAAGGCCGAGGGTAGGTCGTTCACCGCTGCTTCCTACGGACCTGATTTGATCTGCCAAAGACTGTGCAGGTTTTTCTGTACCAGTCGTAGGAGCAGGCGTAGTTACATCGTTATCTCCTACGGACCTGATTTGATCTGCCAAAGACTGTGCAGGTTTTTCTGTGCCAGTCGTAGAAGCAGATTCAGGCGCGGTCGCATCGCGTGAGCCCGGAACAGTGATACCTCCTATGCTCGGGTCTCTAGCCGCTCTCATTCTCCTGATCATGTCATTTGAAAGCTCTACCACTAAAGATCTCCCCCCGAACTTCTAATAATCCGGACGAGTTCTGGCACTTGGTCGGCTTCTGGATATTGACCATTCAGATCGTAGTACATATGAAAAGCTAATGCATGGATATCGAATTCCTCAGTACCATAGTTAACAATCATACCCTCACTCAACAAATAGTCATCCGCTGCTTCCCATGTAGATGTAGGTATATCAATTTTCGCATCGAGCTCTTCTGAATACCAAGAATAGTCTTCTGCTCTTATTCTATATAAATCATCACCTTTTATGAAGTTGTCTATATCAGAACTAATCCAGTCGTCTGATATGATGTCTTGAGCTGTAACTTTATTTGCTAGATCCATCTGCTGCTCACGAGTTACGGGAGTTTCTGGTTGGCTGCTTTGCAGAGCATTAAGCTGACTCAGGAACTCTAGAGTGATCCGTCCTCTTGTCTCTTTACCGTCACTACCAGCCTTTGTAACATAGCCAATGCCATCCAACATTACTTTTAAAATACTGAGGCCTGTTTGAATCGTTCCTGCTACACCGGGAGTAGCGGCCATAGCTTCCATTACACCGGCTTCGAAGTTATTCCAATGTGTTTCAGTCATCTCGCTTTTGGCTTCAAGCAGAACAATGTGCGGCCCTTTTTCAAGGATCTGTTGTGGCGTCATTATAGCCAGATCATAACCTTTCTCGGACGTTTCGTACGGAAACTGATGAGTGGCTTGTTTCATCCTGAGCTGTTCGTAAGCCATTACATCGGCCATTAGGCCTTGTTCCTCTAATAATGCCGCCGCATCCAAATTGCCCGCTTTCCATTGGAGCACAGTCTTGGTGTCGTCACCTTCACTTTCTATGGCGGCGTAAACTCCTCTCAAAGCTTCTTCAACCTTTACCGTCCGTTGAGTCTCTATAGCAGCCTGCATATCCTCTAATTGTGTGTACGCCATAATAGCGACTTCAGCATCACCACCAGCTAGATCCATTAGCTCGTTTAGGTCAACATCACTGATCTCAGATAGCTCCTCATTAACTAACAATTCTTGTACAATGTTTTCAGCAGCAACAATTTGATCGCGCTCTTCGCTGGATACCGTAGCCCCAGTGAGATCTTCCACAATTGCTACAGCGGATGCTCTCTGAGCAGCAGTTTGTGCGGATGCTACTGCTGCAGCCAGAATATCTTGTTCTAAAACACCTTGATCAACCATTGCCTGCACCGCAGCTGATGTAGCATCTTCGAAAGCTACTAATTCTCTTTGGTCAAGAAGATCATAAGCCTTCTTTATGGCAGCAGCCGTCGCTTTATGTAGTGCTACATTTTCAGGATTCGCATTAGCGAAGTCATTAGTTGCTATGGCCTGTTCTCTGGTTACACCTTCTCCTATAAGTCCCAGTGTTGTCGCGTCAGCTGACAGTTGAATTGCTCTATCATCTTGGGCTTGGTCGAAATTCGTAGCAGCTCTAGCAGCCTGTTCTAGAGCGGTATGAAAAGCCATCGAATTCTTTAGCACTTTAAGAGCCGCAGTCTCCAGCGACCCGTCCATTTTCTCTTGAATCAGTCCTCTTACTGCTTCAAAGTCGTTGTTGTTTTCCCGCAGCAACTGAGCCACAACTTCCTGAGCCTGAGATTCATTTACAACGCTAAGTATCTTAGTTGAAAGTTCTGCTCGACCTGCAGCATTCATTTCCGGACCGTATCTGGTCAGCAAATTCATCGCCAGATCCATCTGGTTATTAGCTACAGCAGTGGAGACGATACTGTCTACGAGTACGTCAGCGTTGCCTCTCTTTATCTCGTCTAGAACCTCGTCTCCTTCGAGACCCCGCCGCTCCATGTGCGCAACCGCTTCGTTATGTATCACTTGAAGAGCTGGATCAGTTTCAACAAGTGGATTTGCAGCAGCCATATTTATGTGGCTAGCCACACGGGCGTCTGAAACGTCATCATTAGCCTTGATTCGCTCGCCTACTGTATGGTCAGAAGCTCTTATGTATTCAGAATTTAGCGATTCTGCAGAAATGTCTGAGAAATCTTCCATGACCGCAGAATTGGTGGAGCTATCGATAAGCTGTGTGCGGAACTCCTCGAGGCCTTCACCATAGATGTTATATCCGTCTACTGCGGTCTGACCTCTAAGCGAGTAGAATCCATCATTACTATAGCCCAGTCGAAATACTTCGTTTCGCCATTGGGTCTCAAGACCCTTTAGCTCTCGTTCATTGTCATCGATCTGTATCTGTATAGCCAGATTACCTAATGTGTCACCAGCTTGTGAGATCTGCTGTCCGGCGGAGATCATGCCTGCAGCTTGTTCTCCTCCGAAAGACGCAACAGTAGCGTTAGACGTCTGGAACGCATTAGGTAGCGCAGCAGGTGCTACTGACGGGCCTCTCAGTTCAGGGACTCTGGCCATATTGGCTTACCTTATCAGTAGTTAGAAAAAACGATATTACCGAAGGAACAGTGGAGTGTTCTTTGGCTTTGTCTTGCTGCCGCCGAAGTTCGGAAGCACATTGACGCCAGCTTTATTCAGGTCGTACCATTTGGCCGCGACGTCTCCAGTACCTGTCAATGCAGTACCTAGTGCTTCAAACTTCGAAGAGTCTTTTGCAATTTTACCTTCTGCTAGAGTAATATCTCCACCAGTTTTAATGTTCTGCGCATTGACCCTGTTCTGAAAAGCTTCGCGTCGCGCGTTGCTCAGGATAGTCAAACGGTCAAGCTCCCCGTATTTAGCCGTTGTACTTGTCAGGTCTACGATACTGCCCACGTTTACATCCGACCCATTAGCTGCTGCAGCTACAAGTTGCTTCGCTTTAAACTGCTCGGTCTCTTCTTTCTTATTAGAAGCAGCAATCCTACCCCGATCTTCAGCGTCGAGAGCCATAGCTTCTGCATATATAGCATTGTTATCAGCTATTTGACTCTGGTATTTAGCGAGATCAGACTGAGCATCGCCAGCTTTTTTCTGTCCGTAGGCTGTAATAGCAGCGCCTACAGCTGTCGCTATTAATGTCGGTTCACACATTGCGCATCTCAAATCTGTGAAAAGGTTGTTGGAACGGTCCAGTGGGCACAGCAGGATACACCTCAAAACCTAGCCACTTCAACCAGCGGATAGACTTGACATTCCTAGCGTCTACAAAGTTAGCCAGTATATCGTATATGCTCATCTGTTCCTGTATCCAGCGTTTAGACATACGCAGGAAAGCGGGCGTATTATGTTCCAGAGCATTAGTTCCCAGAAGCCATGGGGTGGCTACAGGGCTCAGTGCACTGAGCGGTTGAGCGCCGAACAGGCACAAGAGAGTGCCATCCGCCAGACCAGCTAGAGCGGTGTGACGTCCTACCACTTCTAGCTCATCCATTACGTTCTTGGCAGTGCGACCAGAGTAAGCCCATATCTCTTCCGCGTCCACTTGCCTGATGTTTTTCACAAGTTCCTTCCTGTGCTTGTCCCGCATGCGCGTGATCTCATACATCAGTAGTCTCCTACATCTGTATCAGCTGTTATCCCTAAAATGGTCATGGGTAATGGGTCTTTCTGTCGCACTGCCACACGACCATTGTCGTCCCATTCAGGATCCAGCGTTATCCTCTTCTTGCCAGTGAGCATGTTAGTAGGTTCGCCCCAATCTTCATATTCTCGCTGCTTCATCTCAACGAGACTATCAAAGTTGGGTCCTATAAGAAGTCCGCGAGAATCCATAAACCGCATGGTGACATCAGACACCGTTAGCATCTTCCCCGTAATAGGGTTCTGCGTCTGATCGAAGTCTAGAGTCTCCACATCGCTTATGAAGCGTAGACCAACATGTATACGGCTGTATTTACGGTCCATCGTGAGAGACCCGTCTGAGGCCACAGTCAATGCCGATACAACTCCCCCGTCTGCAAGAGCGATAACAGCATGACCAGCGAGATGCTGTAGCCCCTTGATAGAATTGACGGCGCGTCGAACCTTTCCCCCGCTAACGTATGCAGAGAATGCGGTGCCGTTTATAGCGCCTCCGCTGGAGTCGTTTAGCGCGAAGGTATTAGTTGCAGAGCTGGCTACAGTGAAGCGCGTGTTATTAAGTTGCTCAGGCTGCACCTCGTTAAATATATCGTCAAACGTGGAGGCCCACACCACGTCGGAAATGTCTACCTCATCGCCGTTGGAGAACCCGTGCGCTGCTGATGTTACGACGACAGGGCTTGCAGCGGTGGTGTTAGTAATAGTCTTAGGGTCATCGTAGCTAATGCCGCAATCCAGAAACTTAGCGTCCCTGACATCGTCAAATATGCGGGTCTGAAACCTCTCTACGTTACGTACTGTCTGGCCATTGATCGTGCGCTTTACAACGAAGTAAGGGGTATCTTCGATGAAGCTCGACGAAGGCCTTAGAGCAGTTACGGACTCGAAGTGGCCATCAGTGTCGAGAGTTGTCCATGCGATAACTTCCTGATCTTTATAGAAAGTAAGGCATGCCGCTGTGCCATCTGACCTCACTGCATATATCCTAGGATCTGGGTACTTGCAGTAAGTCCAATCAACGATCTGATGGGTCTCGAAAAGGTGGCTAGACAACAGGTTCATGTCAGTGCTGGAGTATGCGTCAGCAGTAAGGGAGTAGCTCAACGCCCTAACCACAGCATTGTTTTCCTGCACGTACAGAGCCGTATCACCTACAGCGATAGGCTGACGCACAGAGGATCCCCACAAACTCTGGGGTTTCTGCTTAATGGTAGATGCTTCGAAGCCGCTGTCCGCTCCCGAGAACACGCGCCACACGCCTTCTGAAGTGAACAATATAAGGTCGTTTAACGTGAGCATCTGCCTGATGACGTGGACTTCGTCGGACACCAGTGTTGCAGTAATAGCGTCAGTTGCCCGTGAAGTGGGAGACTTGCTGAAGTTGCTCCTCTGCCCCGTAACCGAATGCTCAGTCGTGTTAGGGCTGTTATTCCATCCCCCGAAAACTCTACGCTGCGCGTGGTAACCAGAGCAGCTAGGATAGTTCCCTGTACCAAGAAATGGGTTGCGCTGTTTAGGTGGGTTTAGGTCTAGGTCTGGCGTCAGATTACTATCTAAGAAAGTAGTTGTCTCAGTCTCTCCAAGCAGCCCGTAGATGCCATTGTCTCGCCGATACACGGAGTACTTCAAGGCTCCTGCTACAGCCGTCCATGCAATTGTATTGTCTTCCGAGGATGCACTGTTTGCCACACCGACTGAAGTTTCGTTGGAAGTGCCCCCACTGGAATACGCTACATATCCCGTGCTGTTTTCATCAGACAAACTGAAGGTAGTTCCAGACAGGACCGTTATTTCAAAGCGTCGCTGATTGATCTCGACCATTCCGACTACAGAATTTATTTCCACTTCATCGCCCGTGGCGTAGCCATGGGTGCCCGACGTTGTCACTACCGCTGGGTTGGCCTGAGTAACACCAGTCACTGTAGCTGTCGTATTTCCTAGAGCAGGTAGACTCTCTTCAAAAGTGTCTAATGCTATAGCTGTTACCTGATACGAACGTGTCTCCGATCCGGTAGTATTAACCGTCACGGTTTGCCCTGTAGGGTGGTCCTGAGTAGGGCCGAAAGTAGGCGACGTTAATGCCCATGAATTATGGTCCGACCTAGCGAGCTCCCTTATCTCGTAGCTGGGGTGTGTAATAGTAATGACGTCAGCAGACTGCTTGAACACGAGGTCAAACACGTCCGCAATAACGTAAGGCGTCGCAAGCTCGAAAACCACCGACACCGTCCCACCAGAGGAATACGCGCTAAACGCACTACTGTTGATGTTTGCTCCGGTCACTTGATGGGTTAGCTGGAGAGACCCAGACGACACTCCCGCAGCCCTGTAGTACCCACCATTTAACTCATCCATACCCACGACACCGGATATGAATACATCACTTCCATTTACCGCTGAGTGTCCGGAAGCAGATACAACAGCCGGATTAGCCTGCGTTACGCCTGAGATAGCAGTGCTGGCATTAAGAACCCCGCCGTCCTCCCTGATAACACGCATATACTGATTGCCAAAGATCAGGCAGTAAGTGTCCGTTGTATTGAACTGGAACTTTATGACGCGAGGAGCTTCTGTGTGCGTCTTCACTGGAGCGCTATAAAGCAATCCGGGTCGATTACTGAGGCCTCCCTCAGAGTGAATCAGGACGTTGTGTGCCTTACGCAGGGCCACCTGATACATGGCCGTATCCACGCGACCATACAGTTCAGGGGACACTTCCCCTTTCGCAAATGACGGGTGAAGTATCTCTGGCATCAGTTCCTCGCTTCAATCCACGATGCCTGTCTGCGAGGTTCGTACTTCTGCTCATTTGCATCGTGTGCAGCCGCAGCCCTCATCGATATATTGAACCCTCTCTCTGCACGATCCTGAAGTTCTCCTTTTCCTGTCAATGGCCACGCCAGATTATAAGACAGGAGCCAGCTAAGTGCGTCGACAAATGAAGGGCTAAACAAAGACGTAGTGGAGAGGTCGTAAGTGTATATCAAGACAGCGTCTTCTACGTTCGTTACGAGAGTGGACTCTGTTCCAGCGTCGTTCATCTCAATCTGGTAGGGTACAGGATCTGCTGTAATGCTAACAGGATTCTGAATGTACCGTGCTACAATACACCCGCTAGGCATGGCATACCTGAAAGCCCAACGTGCGGTGGGAGCAGCATCACCATGAACAGCTAGAGTTTCCGTACGCCTAGCGAACCCCCAGTCAAAAGACTCTAGAAGTTGCTTTCGACTTTCATCGTACCAGATGCTGGAGTACTTACCCGCAGGAGAGTTCTCCCCCATGGACGAAATAGTTCCAGCCCTCAAACGTGATAGGGCCAGATTGGCGATTGTGACGTCACTAGCAGCCATAATTTAACCCCCGTTCGCATGTGATGCTTCAGGTTCCCTTGCGGGGGCGACCTCGCTTCTTAGGTTTAGCCTCTGCTTCAAGTTCAGCCTGAAACGAAGCCCGCTTGGCCTGAATGTCTTCAGAGGCATCGGAAATAGATTCCACATGTGCATTCTCTGTTTCATTGTCCGAAAGTGTTTCCTCAACGGGCGTGGCCGGTGCAGCCTTGGTGTGTTCGTCAAGTACCTCCGCATCAGAAGGCAGGAAATCCATGTACTCTTGAGGAATGTCGTGTTCCCCACGTCGAAATCGTTGACCCGCCATAGTGCGAAGGCGGTCTACTTTAACGTAATCAGTTGGTGCAAACCATGTTCTTCGTAGAATAACTCGTGGCATATAATCCTCCCTAGTTTAGAGAAAGGAAACCCTGCCAAAGCAGGATTCCCCTAACATATCACTTCCTAGACATCTTCTTTGAAGATGGTTTCGATTTAGGGGGCCTACCCACTTTTGACCCGTATGTGCCCTTACCTTTTGGCATAATATAAACTCCTTGTTTTTAGAGAAAAGGGAGCCCGCCGAAGCAGGCTCCCCCCCATTAACGGTGTGACATCACACCATTACTCAGTTGGATCCATCCGCATAAGCAACCCATCCGTGTGGATCAAGCGTCAGGAAAGCATTGATAGCGCCTGCCGTCGTGGTTGTCGAAGCAGTGACAGCCTGAACAGCGAGGAAGCGTTCATACTCCTTACCCTCCATCGGAAGAGCAACGACAACCGGGAATTGACCAGCTTTCATCTTGGCACCGTTTGCATCCGTACCGTCGGTAACAAAAGTACCGGAGTCAAAATGCTGCGTGGCCGAGCCGTCAGTGGCAATCGTGCTTGTCGCGTCAGATACTAGCAGGAACTTCAGAGTACCTGCAGCACCTCCTGTGATGATCTCGGTATCAACACCGATAACGAGATAAACGGGTTGACCCATACCGATGTCGCGAGCGACAGACATGTCGATAATGTCACCGATATTAGCAGTCCCAGCAGCGGCTGCTACTGATACTGCGTCAGCGAACTCCAAGCGTTCGTCGATAATCATGAGCTTGTCTCCTTTTCGAGCTCAAAGTTTCAAAGAGTCGATCAGGACACCAGAGCTTCATCCGCGGCCAGAGCGTCGCAACGCTTGATCGGGATACCGTGGAAGCTCATGACCTTACGTCCACCGACCTCATCATAGGACAGTGTCGAACCAGATCGCAGGTTGGCATTCTGACGCCTCAGGAAAGTACGCATGTCACGAGCCATATAGAAAGCGGCCTTGCCCGCATTCAGGTTCGGTACACGCTCGGAAGCCTGAAACATCAGATCGTTCAGATCCGCACCCGTTGCCGCGTCCTTAACTAGGGCCGACTTATCGATATTCGGGATACGAACGATATAACGCCAGTCACGTACTGTCAGACCCGCGTCGAAGCGGTAATGAGTACGATATGCCTGCATGCGTCCCGAGTTGGACCCATCACTGGCGTCTTCGATGGTAACTTCCCCCATGTCACGGTGCTGGAGACCAGCAGAAGATCCTTTGGGGATCACGCCGTGGCAAGTGGACTCGCCCCATACGACAAGCCAGATGGAACCGTTATCCGTACCGGAACCACCTCCGACAACAATATTGTCGGCGTTCTCGGCACTAAGGCTATTGTATCGGGGGCTGAAACCGGTAAAGGCTTCAGGCTCCGTGCCTTCGTTACCATAGAACAGGGTGTCGGCAATTTCCTGCGCGATACCCTCAATGTGGGGACGGTCTTCGGAAAGACGGAACGAAGCCGTATTGTTGTTCAAGTCGGCCAAAGCCTTGTCTATTTCTGCATAGGCTTCGAGCATGCCACAGTTGTCTGTGACCTGCACGTTAGTCGACTTGGTTGGTTGAACACCACCGTAAAGCTTGCGCCACGTAGGTGTAGGGATACCAGAGCGAATCGTAGTACGGTGGCCGGTAGGAAGGTTTCCCTCCATCCAGACCATATCTTCGAGTACCTCGTTAGTTTCGTTGAGGATCTCGACAATTGTCGCAATACGACCATCAGGATCAGTGGCTTTTGCCAGATCAAGAAGGGTCGGATTACGGACCGAAAGTACAGCCATGAGTCAGACTCCTTGTCAGTTCATGTTGGGATACAGAGTTTTCGCCGGATCCCTCGACGTCTCGGGCGTGGGGTTGCCCTTGCCGAAATCAAGCCGACCTTCCGCAACTTCTCTCCCAATCTTCGAGAAGACACGGATGAACTCCGGGTGGTCCCCGGTGCCGGTGAGTTCCAAAGCATTAAACAGCTCTGGAGTCCCAACAGCTTTAAGAGCTTGGCGGGCGAACGC